>Ga0306912_1000843_pt1 | contig 16152 bp, 41 predicted proteins | sample AntRauFillE10628_FD_190443 | JGI IMG/M metagenome (GOLD analysis project Ga0306912, IMG submission 190443) | Saline lake microbial communities from Rauer Islands, Antarctica - Metagenome Filla E10 #628 (v2) (version 2) | ecosystem: Environmental > Aquatic > Non-marine Saline and Alkaline >... | reverse complement strand
GAATTGTGGGCGCGGTTCAAAGCGGCCCGGCCCCAGGACGCTTGCGCTGTCACACCGGCCCGACCTGCACCGCATCCGATGCCTGAACAAATCGACGCAGCGCTTGAATGGGCGCGCGAATACCTGTTGACACGGTAGGTAATTGATGGCAATAAGGGTGTAGAGAAACACACCTGCAAGGAGCCAGACAATGACAAACGCAACAGACCGCAAAACAATGCTGCAAAATGAAATCAGCAAGATCGCTGGGTGTAATGTTGAAATTACAATCCGCGGTGATCGTAAATTTACATTTAGTACAGACCGCGTTGACCAAGACCTTGAGCTTCACCTCACATCATACTTTGGAAAAGCAATGGTTCTGGACGGCGAATCTGCGATTGATGATTGCGGAACGTTTATCTACATGCGCGCCGTCTGACACACACGGGCGGGCGCGTAACAGCCCCGCCCACCACAACCCAACCGGAGACACCGCCATGAAACTTCAAATTGACCGATACGATTTCGAACGCATTATCATGCTGCTGGACGCAGCGGACGAGGCGCTGACCGCTGCTGCCAATCTGGAAAAGCGCAGGGAGGCAGGCAAGTCTATGCGTCAGATCACGGCGCAGGAACGCGCGAAAGGAACGCGCGAAACGGTGGCAGAAATGATTGCGAAATATCTATGACCCACCACACCGAACGCCCCTGCGCCGCCCACGCCGCACCGGCCCGCATGCAGTAACCTCAATCCCCGGCCACGCGCCGGGGACCACACATCAACCAAAGGAACCAACCAAATGAAAAACCTAACACAAGCAGATGTCGTCCGCCTTTTTGAGGATGCAGGTCTGACGATAGACATTCGCGGATCGCTCCGAGTTACCCACAAAACAGGCACATTTCTTTACGATATGGAGGACGAGGACGACAGCGGCGTTTATATCGCAATGCACCAAGACACCATTGACGCCGACAACGCGCGGGCCGCTGCAAATGAAAAATACCGTGTAGAAGAAGAGAGGCGCGTAGCGGAAGAAGAGGAATTAAAGGCCGCGTTCCTGAAAACGGATGAAGGAAAGGAGTGGGCGGAGAAAAACGCACTCCCTACCATTGACTTTTCTGGTGGGTCTGAGACGAATTTTACGGGCATGTTCGCCAACTGTGCCGACCTTAGCGGCGGCAAGCCTTGGCTGAAATAGCCAAGGAGGCACCACATGACCAAACTCCACGCGACTGACCGCGACATAGCGCTCTTGGCGCGCCAGTATTGACACCAAGCCCCGGCGCGTGGCCGGGGAACACCGGCACGTTCCTAACACCACCACAAAGGAGACAGACCGATGGCAATGCACCAAGTTTACATCAACGAAAGCGGCGAAAAGCGGCTCGCCGAGATCGCCGCGCGCATGGATCGGTCGGTCGAAAGCCTGATCGAGTCGGCGGCCGAAGAGGCCGCGCTTGATTACTTTCGCGCCCAAGGAAGCGACCCAGCTACGCAGGACCAATCGACAAACTGAACCACCCCATCGTCAGAGCGGTGCCGCGCGCACCGTTCCACCGTGGGATGGACCACGACACCAAGGAAGGACGAGACGCATGAAATCCCTGATAGTTCTATGGTTTCTGACTATGGTTCAAATTGTGAAATACCTCGCCGAGCCGGGCGATTTAGCGGCTGGGGTAATAGGGTTTCTTCTTGGGCTTGCGATTTCGAGCACCGTTCTTTGGGCGGACAGAAACGACTTAATCTGAAAAGGACGAGACCATGGATATTCAACTGACGCGGCTGCGGGAGTCGACGCAGCATGCCGTGCGCACCGCCACCAAGACGCCCTCGGGCTGGACCATGCAGAGCCCGTGCGGCGCTGTGGTCGGCGGGGCGCTTTACGACGATCTGGCGGCACTGTTTGGGCCGAACGGGATCCAAGCCATGCTTGTGGGCGGCAAAGTCATCGTTACGCCGGGAAGCTCGGCCTACCAGATGATCGAGAACATTCACGCCGCGCAGAAACCAGTACGCCGCCCGCTCCAGGGCGGCGCGCATAGCCCGGACAAATCGCACGTCCAGATCAACATATGCGACAACGGCCAGATATCACCGCACGCCCTGATCCGTAATTGCGCGCGCACCGAAAATCAGGCCATGCTGATTGTGGCTGAACAGGGCCTTGAGCCCTTGCCGGACCACGGGGGCGGGCAGACGGACCACTACGATGCCGAGGACGGCCCGCACGTCTGCGGATATGAGCCCGATGGGCATGGGGTCTTCATCGTGCATGCCATGCGCCCCGCAGCTGCTGCGCCCTGCAGCACATACGCCCCCTTCACTGTGCTGTTCATGCTCCCGGATTACCTGCGCAGCGGCCAGTCCTGCGCGGCCGACATGCTGACGCGGGCGTTCACCAAGGCGGTGGACGCGGGGACTGCGCCAGACGCCGCGCTGACGCACCTCATGAGCGCGGGGCTGATCGACCCGGATGATGCCGACGATTACGCGCCCGTGGCCGTCTACGAGGGCCATATCAGCGATCGGCTGACACCCTGACCGGCGGGGCGCGAGCCCCGTCACCACCCTACGAGCAGAGAAAGGAAGCCCAATGCCTACCCGCGAACAGAAGCTCGACGCCGTCTACCGGCACATGCACCCCGATTACACAGGCCGCATCGACGGCGAGCGCACGGTCATGACCTATCGCAACGGGACGTGTCTCGTTGCGCTGGACGATTTGACCGATGCCGAGATCGAAAGCAAGCTGCCGAAGGAGATGCGCGCATGATAGCCGAACAGATCCTATGGCAGACGGTTGTCATTCGGAACCTGACTGACGCACTGTCGCCCGACAAAAAAACCACTCGCATAAAACATGGCAAGCCGTCGCGCGAGAAATACGAGGCGGACCTGTGGTTTCGCCACGGCGGCCGGGATTTCTATCTCGTGTGCCATTTGGCCGGGATCGACCCGTCATGGCTTCGCGAAAAGTACCTTGCCAAAGAGATTGATCTTTCTGCTTTGAAATCTGAGGAAAAGGTCAATCCTGAAAGCAAGCGCAGGCGGAGAAAGGGGGCTTCGTATGAACCTGTTGCGTGAGTGGGTCTGGGATTGGCGCGCGTGGTTCGTCGCGGCCATGCTGGCCGGGTATCTGATCGTCTGGCTTTTGGCCTGGCGCGAACCGGCGCCTATGCCCAGCCCCGAAGAGATAGACCGGCTGATCGAGTATCACGTCGAGCGGTGCGACTTGATGGAAAACGAATGGAGCGGATATGCCTGCGACACTTGATATACCGTGCTTGGAAGAGCGCGCGGACACGCCAGAAATGCGTGACATGCTGGCCAAGATCGCCGAGGTTCAGCGCACCGGGCTTATGGACCTCACACTAACCCGGCTGTCGCGCAAGATGGGCGAGCCACACGGAACCACATCGCCGCGGCTTAGGATGGCAGAAAATTGCGATTGGGTGAAGTTGCGCGACAATGCGAGTGGCGCGGTCCATAATATCAGCCTTACGGAGAAAGGCTGGGAGATCGCCGGGGGTAAGCCTTTGTGGATGGGCGGATCCCGTTGCTCTTTGCGGGGTGATGTGGTAGGTATTGCGCGCGGCAAGCGTTGGGGAAATGGCGGGTAGGCTATAAGCCGACAGTCACCAAGGGCCGCGCCTAGACATGACGGGGAGAGTGCTGGTTCTCCGATTGGTCTCATAAGCCTATCTACGCGGGTTCGATTCCCGCCCCCGCTACCACGCTTCACACCTTACCTGATCGCCCATGACGTCCCATCCGGCGCGCTCATGACGGCTGAACAGTTCGATCCTGCACGCCGGGAATCAACGCCTCAGCCGCGGCGAAAGCCTCGTCTGGCTTCTGCGAGTGATCTCCGACTTCACCTTGTCGCGCAGGTTTTTAAGGGCTTGCAGTCGGTCAGTCATGGATCACGTCTCCCGGCCTGGTCATGGGCTCTGGCGCGGCGTACCTCCCTTGCGACCGCGCCTCGCGGATTGCGCCGTCTGAATACCCGGCAATGCGGATGGCGTTGTCTGTCCAGCCAAGCATCATCATGCAGCCCACCTTGCGGACGTTTTCCGTGCGGATCTGCTCAAGCGTCTGGCTGGTCATGCGTCCACCCCCTCGTGCTGATCGGCGGGCAGGCCCTCGACCATCTCGCGCAGCTGGCGCAGGGCGCGGGGCTTTCGGATGCGGTAGAGGGTGAGCCACCCCGCCGAGTTGCTCGTGCAGTCCGCATCGACGTGGAACTGCGTCATGGTGCGCACGTTTTCAAAGGGCTTGTCCCACGCGACGCCTTGAAATTGTACCACATCTCCCACCTTGATATGCTTCACTCGACCGACGCCATCGTGCGCGATCCACGGGCCCCATTCTTCATTTTCCATCTCTGATCTCCTTCCGTCGTTTCTTGATCTTCACGCATACGTCGAGATAGCTTTCGAATCCGGCGGCTTGGGACGCCATCATTTCGGCCATGTATCGGCTGCACCGTTCGCCGTCCTCGATCAGCGCGGCGCGCTCTTCGAGAAGGTCCAGCGCGAGATCGGGGTCATCGCGCCATATCTCGGCGATGGGCTTCACAGCTTGATCACGCGGCCGTTCTCGTCGACACGGCAGCCAAGCTCTTCGAACACTTCGCGGATCCGCTCTTTGCTCACGCGCGGCCCGCGCTTGTCCTCGATCTCGGGCGCAGGCTTTGGAGGCGGCTTCGGTCGCCGCTTCATGATGATCTTGTAGAGCGCGCCGGGATCGGGCTTGTAGAGCTTGCCCGCCTGGGTACGCGGCCCGGTCTTCTGGTACTCGGCCCATGCGGCGCGGATCTCGCTGTGGGAACAGGTCTCCAGCACGTCCATCCAGGTTTCGTGCTCCAGCGTGCGCTCGGCTTGCGTGCTGTCGCTATCGCGCCAGAACTGCGCCAAGATGCCCTCGGCCCTGACGCCGATCTTTTCGCGGTGCCTGATCCGCTCTTGATCGCTGAGGCTTCGGTAGCCTTCAACCCCAGTCGCTGCCGCCGGTTGTCCCGACTGCTGCGGCCCTGACTGCGTCAGATCGGTCGGCTTGTCGTCTTTGTCCATCGTCTCGTCCTCCGTTGGTCCTTGGTGGTGTCCCGCCGCTCGGGACGGGGGTTAGGTGTTGCGGCGCCATCGGCTTTGACTGCGCCTCGTTGATCTCGGCCGCGAGGCGTTCCATCGCCTTGGTGAAGTAGCTGAGAGAGGCCGGCGGCCCGTCGCGCTTGCGCTTCATCAGGGTTTCGATGTGCTCAATCACCTGATCGCGGGTCAGGCCCAGATCATCCAACCATCGCTGCGCCTCGATCATGTGCGCCTGCGTGCCCAACTGCGCCCCGCCGCGCCCGGTGAGCCCGGACTCGGGGTCAGCCCCGCAAGCCATGAGCAATCTTTCCCGGTAGGTGGCGCGCGGCGGTGGCGTTGGCGGCTTTGTCGGCGGGTCCGCCTCGCGCGCGCCCGCGTCACCACCATCACCAACCTTCTGGACTCTGGACTCTGGCTTCTGGGGCTTAACCTCGGGGTTATCCCTTGGGTTATCCCAGCCTGATTTTCCTCTTTCTTTTGAGAGGTTTGGGTTACCCCCTTTCCGGCCATTATTGCGGCTTGCTGCCGCCTTCTTCATCCACCTGGTCATTTTGCGCGAGTAGATCACACCGTTTCTCGTCCGAGAGAAAACGCCCGCTTCATCGAGCTCATGCTTGTATTGCAAGAACTCGTCCGGGGACGTTCCTGTCAGAGCGGCAACCTGTGCGTCTGTCGGGCAGTGTCCGTTGATGAGAAGATGACCGTAAGGGGTCGCTTCGTGCATGAGACAGATCATTTCCATCCACAAACCTCGAGCGCCGAGGCTGCACATTCTGAGGGCGGGATCAGACCGCCAGTCAGTCGGGTAGAACTTGAACCATGGATCCTTCATGAGACCGCCACCTCTTCGATGACGTGCCCCATGCTTTCCATGATCGCCTTCTTGAGATTGTAGAGCTTCGTCTTCGCGCCCTTCACGTCGACGATGACCTCGCGCCCGGTCGGCACGTCGAGGTATACAAAATCGGCCTTGTAGGTCAGGACTCGGCCCGTCTCGGAGCGCAGCGGGCCGCCGGGGCCCCGCAAGGTGAATGACACCTGCATGCGAATGTCGGACACGAGCCCCGCGCCCTCAAGGCGGCACAGATCGCCGTAATACTTCGCCTCGGCCTTGCTGTCGAAATTGGTGCCGTTGACCGTGGTGCGCGTCGCGCCGTACTTGTTCGATCCGCGCGCCCGGCCGGGGCGGCTTTGCTTGCCCTGGTCGCGCGCGTGCTGGATGGCGTTGAAGTCTTTTGCTTTCATGCGCTCCATGGCCTCAATCCGGTATTCTGCGAACGTCGTCGACGCGGGCCAACACATCGGCAAGGCGCTTCCGAATGTTCGCGGTCGAAATGGTCTTGGACCCGCGGCACGGGCACGGCTCAAGCGCCACGCGCAGGCCGTGGACCTCGGACATGGGAATGCGGATCACAGCGTCGTCGCCGTCTTTCCTGATGCTGGCGCTCATAGGTCAAATCCCGTCTGCTCGGCTTGCGGTGCCTGTTGGACAAACATATCCGGCTGTCGGGTAGCCTCATCGACGCGACGGCAGGCTATGTCAAAATAATCCGGGGCCAGCTCTATCCCGGTTCCTGAACGGCCCATGCGTTGACATGCTACGAGGGTTGTGCCGCTGCCCATGAAGGGGTCTAGGATGGCGTTGCCTTCATTGGTCAGAATGCGGATGTTCCACTCAATCAGTGACAGTGGCTTTTGCGTTGGGTGCGCAACTTTGCCGGGTTGCCCAAAACGATAGCTGTCAGCCTCAAATACGCTGTGAGTATATTGACCGCCGATGCGTTCCTCGCGCTTGATGGCGCTCATGTCACCTCCTGAAACCCGCGCGTGCGCCTCGCGCGGCAGGCATTCGGGAAAGGCCATGCCATGGCCTCCACCTTCACGGATCGCGCCATTGCAATCAAAAGGTCGCGAAATTCGGGCGGAGTCCCAATCCGAGGCGTGCTATCCTTGCCGCCGCCCTGGAAAGCCAACTCTCCAGCGCGCTTGCAGTATTCGAGCCCGTGCTTTTCAATCGCCCACTGCGGGAAATTCGGGGCGCTATGCCCCCAATCCAGTGAGGGTAGATCGCATCCGACGGCATAGAGCCATGTGGGCTTGCGCGCATAGTGCCCATACCGTCCTTGCTCAACGCAGCACGTCCAACCGCCGTATGATCCGGGCAACTCCGCAGAAACCCAGCCGCCACCGCGATGAGGCTTGTTCAGGTTGAAATGCGACCATGCGTGGCTGCCACAAGGATGTTCCAACACTCCGCCATATCGACGGACAGCATCAAGGGCCGCAGAGAAACACCCGCCGTCGTCACCTTTGACTTTCCGCTCACCGGTGCGCTTTATCCAGAGCGGTTGCCCAGCCCATAGCTTGCCCCATCGCTGACATGGAGGGTGGGCAATGACGGAATGCGGCCCGCAGTAATTGCGCGCGTCTCGGCCCTCGTCCCAAACGTCAACACCTCCGAGGCCGCAATAGCTGCCTCCGGTCTGGACATAAAGCGCGGCAACATGGGGAAGTTTCATTTCGGCTCCAGCGGTTTAGAGTCCGCCTCGCGGTCCAACAGCTGCCATGGAGCAGCGATCGGCATCCACGCCAGTGCGTCCCCGTCTGCCAAAACATCGCCGTTCAACATCACCCATCGCGGACCGTTGTCTGTTCCGCCGCTTGGCTCATACCAGGCCGAAACAGGCTCATTCCCTGCTGAACACCATATCAAAACCATTGGACCGAATGCCTTGCCGTAAGGGTTGAGCGGCGCGCTTTCCATTGGTAACCAGTCACTGCTTTTCATGTGTCACCCCGCGGTCCCGCGCCTTTTCCGCGCGGTGAATAACCCTAAACACAGTGGCGCGCAGAATCTCGCTTGCCTGCTTACCGCGCGCCTTGACCGCGGCATCAAATGCCGCTTTGTCCTCTGGCGTCACGCGGATTTTGAAAATCGCTGATTTTCTCATGCTTTGCCCCTCGTCCATCGTGGTGTTGATGCCTTTATGCATTCGCGGATACCTCGGGGGCGCCTATGCCGCTGCACACTGTCATGCCGATCATGCGCCATCCCCCTGACAGGAAAGGGTCGCAGGGACGGACAACACTACTCCGCCCCCGCTGGTCCCGTCATCAAATGCTTTCACTGTTGGCGCAGCTTCCGCATAGGTCGGGGACGTCTCTTGTTTCTGGAACCAGACCGACACCGGCACCCGGCCGCGCGTCTGGGCCTCGATGGTTTGCATCAGCTTCGGGTGCGGCAATCGCCGGCCCGCAAGGATCTGGGACAGGTATGGCTGGCTGATACCGAAGACCTTGGCCCACTGCGATTGCTTGGCCTTGAGCGGGTACGCGGCGATGTATTCTTTTAAGGTCTGCATGGTTATTGCAACTATCAATGCGCATAGCCATGTGTCAATGACAAATCGCAATAGATCATGTACCATACGCAAATGTGGCGCTACACTTGCCACTTCGGAAGAATATTTCAGGACGAGTTATGAAACACATAGGATGGACCCCGTGCGCATTAAGATCAAAGAAGCCCGCATCGCCGACGGGCTGAAACAGAAAGAGCTTTCCGCGATGGTCGGGTTATCGCAGCCGTATTTCGCTCAGATCGAGCGCGGCGAGCGGCGGCTGACCGCGTCACTGCAAGCCCAGATTGCCAAGGCAATAGGTGTAAAACCCACTGATTTAGTGGATTTCGACGCGCCGACAGAGGATGATGAGCAGTTTCTTATCGAGACGTTCCGGGGTCTGTCCCCGGAACGTCGTGAGGGCTGGCTGGACATGGCGCGCACGATTGCCGCTCAGAAGGCGAAACCGTCCGAAGAAACGCAGCGCGGCCCTCGGGCCCCATCTGCGCCACCAGGCGCTTGAACTCTGCTGTTTGACCCGGCGCGTCGGCGCGGCCCTGCTGATCCGGCTTGCGGTTAACTGCTGCCATGATTCCCCCTAAAAACATCCCGCGGGTTGAGCCTGTCGCAAAACATTCGCGCGGATCACTGCCTACGTCCAGAGAATATTCGGCCTCGCAATGATTGCAACAGCATTTTTTTTGTTGCAAAGGTTGTGCTGTTTACAATAAAGTGCAGATACGCAACACGAGGATGGACCCATGCAGGATGACTACCTGACGGCCCTTCGGGGCCTCAACGACGCCGTGTACCGCGCGACTCGCGCCGCCGCGGCAAAGAACGCCCCCGAGTACCACCAGCTGCGCGCCATGGCCTTTGATGTAGATCAAATGGTCGACGCGAACGCACCGACGATGAAGGTGTCGTGATGGGGTTGCGCGAGGACAATGAGCGCGCTGCGCGCGTGCCGAAAGGCAAATGGGCCGACTATCTGGCAGGCGAATACACCCCGCCGCCCGCGCCGTATCCAAGCGACCCGAGCGCGAAGCCGATCACCGGCAATTATGAGTGGATCAAAGTGAGGGGAGACTGAGCCATGACACACGACAAAACAGGCGGACCAGCGTTTCAGCGCGATAACTTTCATAGCGGCGTAGAAGGCATGACCATGCGCGACTGGTTTGCCGGGCAGGCTTTGACGGGAGCAATGGCAAACGAGGCTTGGGATGATGCGCCTCTCAGTGCGATATCTGACCTTTCATACAACGCAGCCGACGCCATGCTTGCCGAGCGCGCGAAAGGCGGTGGCGAATGACCCTCAATGACAAATCCGGCAGCCGCGACATAGCGCAGCACATCCGCGAGACACTCGACCGCTGCCGCGACAACGGCCTGGATGAGCAGGCACGCCGTGCCATGAGCAGCCCCGCCGTGCCTGAGTGGTTCGAGACGCTCGTTGGTGATTCCGAACCACCGAAGCCGCGCCGGTTTCCGTGGGTACTGGTTAGCGCGTTTGCTTTTGCCTTCGCGGGACTGGTCGCCGGCTACGCCTTTGGTGAGGTGCCGCCGGACTATGAACCGCCGCGCGGGTACGAAGCCTGCACTGGATTGTGCTGACAATGATCCGTCAACCGACCACATGGAATGACGCTCATGCGTGGTGGCACCGCGCCCTCAATGATCCCCGGACGCCGCGCCACGAAGCCGATCCGCAATGCGGGTATTACGCCCGCCGCGCGGTGAAAGGCGGACCGCTCATCCCCGTGCATGTCTACCTCGATCAAGAGATCGACCCGGACACCGGCGAACTTGCCGACGACGAGACGATCCGCGCCGAAGAGCTTGGCGCGAGCAAAGACCCGGTGCGCATCTGGACGCATCTGCGCCCGATCACGCGCGACAAGTATGAATCGCTGGTCGAGCGGCACCGCACCGACATCGACATGCAGGCCACGCAAGTCGCGATGGACATCGGAGACAAACCCACCAGACCAGGAGGACGAACCAATGCCTGACGACCACGCCCCCGAAAGCACCCCGGCCATCGGCCATAACAAGGGCCCGGCATTCCGGCCCGAGAAGGTCGAAGAGCACAGCACCAAGGCCGCGGAGTTTCTCGACGCCGCCGGCGAATGGCTGGCGGTCAAGGAAATCACCAGCGAGGAACAGGCGGGCGACCTGTCCGACTTCGTCGCCGGGATCCGCAAGCGGTGGAAGGCCACCGACGAGGACCGCAAGGCTGACAAGAAGCCCCATGATGATGCGGGTACGGAGGTGCAAGGGGCTTACAAGCCGATCCTCGATAAGATGAAGCGGGCCGCCGAGCGTGTCGCCCCGCTGCAAAACGCATGGCTGGAGAAGCAGGAAGCCATCCGGCAGGAAGAGGCCCGCAAGAAGGCGGACGAAGCCCGCCGGCAGAAGGAAGAAGCCGACCGGTTGGCCGCACAGGCTGCATCGCGCAACGACGTGTCGGGCGAGGTCGACGCCGAGGCCGCCATGAAGGAAGCCGAGAAGGCGGAAAAGGCCGCGGCACGGTTTGCCAAGGGCAAGGCGCAGACCCGCAGCGCGTCGGGGGGCGGCAAGACCACCAGCCTGCGGTCTTATCCCGAGGCCGAGATCGAAAACCTGCGCGTCGCGCTCATAGAGTTTTCGGACCATCCCGAGGTTGCCGACCTGCTGCGCACCCTCGCCACCCGCCGGGCGCGCGCCAAGGGGTTTGACCCCGCGGTCGACAAGATCCCCGGCTTCACCGTCAAGATCGTAAAGAGGGCAGTCTGATGAATACCGCAGTCGCAAAGAAACCCCTGCGCCAAGTGCAGGACGTGAAGCAACTTCTACACAACGACCAGGCGCGTGAACAGCTGGCCGCGGTCGCCGCGCAGCACATGCGCCCGGAACGGATGATGCGCGTCACCGCGAACGCGATCCGCGAAACCCCGAAGCTGCAGCAATGCGATCCGCTGTCGTTCCTCGGCGCGCTGATGCAATGCGCCGCGCTCGGGCTCGAGCCCAACACCGTGCTGGGCCATGCGTACCTCGTCCCCTTTGACAAGAGCGTGAAGGGGCCGGACGGCCGCTGGCAGAAGATCCCGCAAGTGCAGTTGATCATCGGCTACAAGGGGTTGATCGACCTCGCCCGCCGGTCGGGTCACATCACCAGCATCTCCGCGCATGTTCACTACTCCGATGATGAGTTGTGGGAGTACGAGGAAGGCACCGAAGCGCGGCTGCGCCACCGGCCCGGCCCGCAGGACGGCCAGAAGATCCACGCCTACGCGATCGCAAAGTTCCGCGATGGCGGCCACGCCTATGTCGTCCTGCCGTGGTCCCACGTCATGAAGATCCGCGACGGATCGCAGGGATGGCAAAGCGCGGTGAAGTTCAAAAAAACCGAAAGCAGCCCGTGGCACACACACGAGGACGCGATGGCCAAGAAGACGGCGATCCGCGCGCTGGCAAAGTACCTGCCGCTGTCGGTCGAGTTCATGGACGCGGTGCAGACCGATCACGATGGCGGCGCCCAGATCGACTATGCCTCTTATGCCATGAACCCGGAGGACGGCCCGACGATCGACGGCGATGCGACGGACATAGAAGATCCTGAGCCAGAGGGCGAGGATAAAGGCGCCGAAGGAAAGCCTAAGACCGAGAAGTCCGAGGAAAAGCCGGCAGAAAAGCCCGCGTCGCAGGCAAAGCCCAAGACCGAAAAAGCCCCGAACGACGAGGGCGGGTCCGACGACAAGCTGCTGCAACTCAAGAACATGATCGTCTCGGATCTCGACGCCGGCGCGCCGGCAGATGCCACCCGCCGGCATTACGCGGACCTGATCGAACAGATCAAGGCGGGCTCGGCCGAAATCTATGACGCCCTCGAGGCCGAGTTCAAAGCCTACGAGCAAGGCGGCGAATAGACTTGCGCGTCAACAACAAACCACACACCCACCACCCTATCCCGAAAGGACACCAGATGAACGACACCATGAAATTTAAGCCTGACCCGGTGCTTGATGCGGCGCGCGACGACGCCTACCGCGTCGGGGCCGACGATTTGCGCCAGTTCATCGAGCGCATCGAGCGGCTCGAGACCGAGAAGAAGGGCATCGCCGACCAGGTGAAAGAGGTTTTCGCCGAAAGCAAAGCCCGCGGCTACGACCAGAAGGCGCTGCGCGAGATCATTAGGATCCGCAAGCGCGACTCGGACGAGGTCGCCGAGCAGGAGGCCGTGGTCGCGATGTACCGCGAAGCATTGGGGATCTGAGCCATGAACATGAACGCGCCCACATCGAAACCAATGACCGACCGGGAGATCGACGCCTATGTCGGCGGTCGGATCCGCGCACGCCGCCGGGCGCTCGATATCACGCAAGTCGAACTCGCGGATGCCATTGGCGTGAAATTCCCGCAGGTCCAGAAATACGAGTCTGGCAGGAACCGCGTCAGCGCATCCCGCATGTTCCTGATTGCCGAGGTTCTGCGGTGCAGTCTTCTGCATTTCTGGGACGGCCTGCCGGCAATGTATTCGCTGGGGCCCGCCGATCGGCTGCAGGCGACGCCGCAAGACCGGATGGAATCGCGCCTGCTGGACGCCTTTCGCAAGTGCCGGCCCGAAGTCCGCGCCGGCCTCGTCACCCTGCTCGAAGACGTGGACGCGAAGAAAGCGAAGCCATGAGCCGCGCACCGGCATTTTTTGGAGATGGGGCTGGAACTGACGCAGCCCGACGAGCGGATGAAATCGGACGCCGCGCGATACCGGGCGAAAATGGAAGGGGTGGGGGAATGACCGACAAACCGATGATATTCAGCGCGCCGATGATCCGGGCGTTGCTCGACGGGCGGAAGCACCAGACGCGGCGCGTGTTGAAGCCGCAGCCTGTATTCTATGCGCCGGGGTTCCACGTTCCTGGCTTGGGCGGCGGAAAATTCCCCTATAAATGGCTTTCCAAAAACCAAGGGCCGACAGTTTACGGAGTTGACCCAAAAGACCTTTCACGCCGAATTGAGCGCCACTTACTCTACGCCCCCGGAGACCGGCTATGGGCGCGGGAGGCTCATGCGTTTGGGTGGCCTGTTTCGCAGGGTGAAACTATGCCACGGGCAGAGGGGCCGGATCACGCTGTCACCTATCGCGCCGACGGCGATACGCCATTCGGCGGCATCCGCTGGCGTCCCTCGATCCACATGCCCCGATGGGCGTCTCGCCTGACGCTAACCGTGACCGACGTGCGCGTGCAGAGGTTGCAGGAGATCAACGAGGCTGATGCGGAGGCAGAGGGTGTGACGCTATCCCCTGAATGGCCGGAAGGCTACGGCACTCATGCTTTATCGCTTTCGCTTCTGTGGAACGACATCCACGGCTCCGACGCATGGGACCGCAACGATTGGGTGGTCGCCCTGACGTTCGACGTTCACCGCTGCAACATTGACGCGATGCCGAAATGACCAGACGCGAGTTCCCCGCCAAGGTCAAGCTGGCCGCGTTCAAGCGCGCCGCAGATCACTGCGAACGCTGCGCCGCGCCTCTGCTGCCGGGCCGCTTCGACTATGACCACGTGATCCCCGACGCCATGGGCGGGGAGCCCACGCTCAAGAACTGCGAGGTTCTTTGCAAGTCCTGCCACGGCACCAAGACGCCCGAGGACGTGGGGCAGATCGCCAAGGCGAAGCGGGTAGAGCTCAATCACGTCGGGGCGAAGCCAGCTAGGCGCAAAATGCCATACCGGAAATTCAACGGCGAGGCCGTATGGCCGGAAAGGAATGACACATGAAACGCTTTGTAACAGCCTTGGGAATTGCCATCACGGCTTCACCCGCCATTGCAGGTGATTGCGGCTCGCCCGAGCGCATGGGGGAGTTTCTGCGCAACGACTTCAAAGAGCGCGCCATGATTGTATTGCCGGAACCTGACGGCCCTATCCTGACGGTCTGGGTGAATATGGATAGCGGCACATGGACGGTGGTCCGCGTCGGTGACACGCAAGCCTGCATTGTCGCCAGTGGAAACAACGCCATGCTGCCGTCTGACCTTAGCAGCTTGTCAATGGGAGATCCGCTATGACCGACTTGGAAACATGCCACGCAAACATCATCACCCAAGCCCGCGAGACCGGCTCCAGCATTCTGAGGCGGATGTATCAGGACCGGGCTGCGGAATTGAAAGGCGGTGACGCATGACCCGCACCATTACCGCCGCGCTCATCCTTGCCGCCCTGACCGGCCCGGCGATGGCCACGCCTATCCTTCACCAGCCGCCCGTCCCCGTTCCGCATGGCCTGCTGCTGACGATCGACCCCTTCGAGGGGCGGCACAGCTTTAGCCCGGCTGACGGCATTGATGCCTATGCCGGGGGCAAGACCGGGCACCTCACTGCATCGCCGCACGAGCCCCGCACAGTGCGCTGGCCTCGCGCCGGGGCATGGATGGCCACAGAAACCCGGCAACCGCACTACGCGGGCCGGATATGGGGCCTGCCGGGATATCCCGTGGATTTCATCGGCCGGAACGTAGATCACGGCCATGCCGTTCTCGATCTTGACGTGGCCCCGCTTGTCGTCGCGCAGACTCATGCCGACACCGCCGCGAAACATTGCACCGCCACCCCGAGGAGCCCGGCGAAGTAATCCGCTGCCTCGGCACACTCCAGCGGCGTGGGATACGCTCCCAGCTCGGGCAGGCCCGGCATCATCGCAATGGCCCTCCAGATTGCCTCGCTCATTCTTTCCCCTCCGCTCTGCGCATCCGGCGAATTGCCCGGTGCATGATCCTGGTTCGCTCGTTCTGATCCCATTCGAGGATCGCTTTTCTTCGCTCGATCCGGCCATATAAAACCTCAAGCCGTTTATCTTCCTCGGCTTTTGTAAATCGCTTCCAAGGCGGCGTCACGTCGCCTCGCTGCACATCATCCTCGACCATCTGCGCAATTCCCTTGCTTTACTCGGAACTGCATACACCTTGACAAGCTGCACGGTCAACCTGTAACGTATGCCTTGCGCATTGTGCGCCACACCCCATCGAAAGGAAATTACTATGATAGGCAAAAAGTGTATCATCCGCTGCTATGCAAGCGGCGTCCATTACGGAACCGTTACCGCACAAGATTGTCGTCAAGTCACACTGGCAGACAGCCGCCGCCTATGGCGTTGGCACACCGGCGGGAGGGGAAAAGGCGTGAGCCTTAGCACAGTTGCGTTGACTGGCATCGACGCAGCTCGCAGCAAGGTTGAACCGGCTCTGCCTGAAATTATGCTGCTTGATGTGCTGGAAATCATCCCGGCGAGTAATGTGGCATCTGAAAGCATTGAGGGTGCACGATGATGCAGTCATTCGAGTACTATGAAAACGACGGCTCCGGCTACGGCTCCGGCGACGGCTACGGCGACGGCGACGGCTCCGGCTACGGCTCCGGCTCCGGCGACGGCGACGGCTCCGGCGAAGGCGACGGCTACGGCTCCGGCGACGGCTCCGGCTACGGCGACGGCGAAGGCGACGGCTCCGGCGACGGCGACGGCTACGGCTCCGGCGACGGCTACGGCTCCGGCTCCGGCGAAGGCTACGGCTCCGGCTACGGCTCCGGCCACGGCTCCGGCTCCGGCTCCGGCTCCGGCTACGGCGACGGCTCCGGCTACGGCTGAAAATTCCATCGCACAAAAAATATTAAGCCCGGTTTGCGCCGGGCTTTTTCTATGCAAACACGTCAAAATCGCCATCCGCTTGGAACGATCCGCCGCCTTTT
>Ga0306912_1000842_pt1 | contig 16156 bp, 15 predicted proteins | sample AntRauFillE10628_FD_190443 | JGI IMG/M metagenome (GOLD analysis project Ga0306912, IMG submission 190443) | Saline lake microbial communities from Rauer Islands, Antarctica - Metagenome Filla E10 #628 (v2) (version 2) | ecosystem: Environmental > Aquatic > Non-marine Saline and Alkaline >... | reverse complement strand
TTTCTCGAAGTGGGTTCGAGCAAAGGTTAGTAAATCACCGCATCTTAGAGCTAGCACGAGACATAGTGTCTCGAGCTAGCTCGAGGATGCGGGCTGTCTCGAGCTAGAACCGTGTGATGCCAAGCCCTGCTTGACCGTTTGGCTAATATTCAAAATTCAATTTGATAGTGTCTCGAGCACTATGGTTTTATATTTTTTTCCTAATCACAGCCTCATTTTCAACAAACGTAGTACCACTATTTTCTAATACCTTTCCATCTATTGTGCCGAAGATTTTAATATCACCTCCATTATTGATAACGTCTCCGTTTATCATGCCATGTAATTCTCCTTCGCTCGATTTTAAAAAATGTATATTACCATTTACAATTCCTCTTACAATTAACACTGCCCCTTCTGCAACAGTGACATCACCATTTACAATACCCTGTATAACGGTATTGGAAGAAATATCTAAATCACCCTTAAATATGTCAGAAATAATCATTTATGCATTGTCTCATCTTTTTCATAAAGTGACAAAAGTGACACTTTTGTCACTTTATTCTTTTAACTCCTCTTCTGCAATTTGAACACCATCTTTATACCAAGTCTTTGTAAATTCATTGTCTCCAACATTTATATACAAACCCAACTGATACTTGTAGTTTCCTTTTGGATCTGTGAAAAGTTCAAGCTTCCTTCTGTCGCAGACGTCTTCACTATTATTATTTTTTAATTCAATGACAACAAGATTATCACCATCTTTTGGTTCAACTTCATTATTTCTATGGTGAACTATAATATCCGGAAGAATTCGATTAGTAGTCCTTCTTTCTTCACACTCCACAATACCGTCAAGTTCCTTAGGGGACATTGAACCTCGTCTATTATACTCACAGTCAATATCCCAGTCTTCAAATTGACTTTCTAAATGTACTGCTAATCTATGAGCAACAGCTCTTTCAGAAACACCTGCTTGTAATGGTCTAGCTTCACTTTTAACGCATTCAATAGAAGATATTACTGCCTCTAATATTCTATAATTTTCCATATTAATTTTTCTGACTCTCTTGATAAAATACACTCTCCTCTTCTTTAACTACACTTGGGTCAATAAACTTAACACCAATTTCTGATTTATCTCCCAATCCTCTGATGAGACCCACACTAAGACTAGGATTTCCAAGAATTGCCGGAGAGGGTTCAAACATCCATACAAACTTACTTGTCTGAGCCTCATCAAGTTCAATAGTGTCTGGTTTATAGTTGACTGTTAGCTCTATTTGATACTTACCGACATCATCAAAACCTTGGTTAAGAGATACTTTTACTGTTGTTCCATTTTTTACTTTATTCAGTAGTCTTGGCCTGGTCTTTTGAGTAACGACTTCACGAATTGGAGTAAGATCTTCTCCAATTGCGTCTGTTGCTCTTAAAGCAACCGTCCAAAAATCATTATCACCGATTACAATTTGGTAGATCTCATCCAATGATATTACGTAGTTTATTGAATTTTCACTCCTTGGTATAAAGACAAACTCACATGAGGAAAAATCTTCAATTTTTCCTGCGTATTTGAATAATACGCTACTACTATTTACAGGTAGGGTAAAATGGTTTTTGTCTTCAAAATCTTGATTAACTTTTCCATACCAACGCAACCATTTTCCAGTACCGAGATTACACTCAGAAAAGGCATCTGATATGTCTATATTAGGTGGATCTATACTGATATTCGTAGTTGCAGATACTACATTCGCTGTTTGCTGATTGACTGGCACCTCTGCCTCTAATTCGGCAAGATTGTCCTCAGTAACACTAAAAAAATGATTATAACCAAACGAAATGCCATATGGTATACAAAAAATACCAAACAAACACAGTAAAGCGATGAGGTGTCCAAAAGGTTCTACTTCCTCACATTTATTACCTGTTTTTGCGAGAGAAGTGCAGTACCAATTCCTCAAAACTTTTCCAGCACTACAACAATTGTCTCGCACACAAGACCAACAACGTGTATAAATATTTGGTTTTGCAGGTTCATTGTTTTTCATATCATGTTTTGTATGAATCAAGTGTCAAAAGTCACCACCTCCTGCGCTTTGTTGAAAATATCAATCTGAGCCTCAACATCAACACGATTTATCAACCACCCACGTAACTCGCACTGATGAATAAAATCATTAATACGATTAACACCATTAATTTCCTTCAAAGTCACTACCAGACCGAATTTGATGCCTCCATCACGTTTATACAATCTTTCTTTAGATTTAATACTGATACCCCACATACCGTTGTCATACACTTTGAGCGGCTGAACTCTAGGGGTAAGTGGTTTGCTGATGTGTTTTGTATTATCCCATTTGCGATAAAGCTTTCGAGCTGTTCCTTCATACATGTAGTGCTTCTCACCATCAGCGACACTTTGTCTATTCTTATTTATCGAGTCAATCTTATCGTGATTTACACGACCAAAATACACATCCAGCTCAGTGTTGGTATAATCGACACCCTGATTAATGGAGCAACTTGGAAAATAACAAAGAGTCGCTTTTGCAACAAAAGGATGCCGGTCTTTATGAATTGGAATTGGTAAATTGTATGTATAAGTGTCCCACTTTTCTGAAGTGCCAGTAATCACAAACTTAATCTCATCATCAGCGGCTTGAACAATATTTTCAATACGAGTAGGTACTACCCCATGACCAATCAAGGGAGCCAAATCTACATTACTTCCGACATTGTCCCAGCCAGTAGCTGAATCCACAATCATAGCCTTCGCCACCTCTCGACTGAGACCAAGCACTTCTATCAGATAGGCCACTTTTCTTGTTACCCACGGAGCGGCGAAAGAGGTACCTGTACGATATGCTTCACCCATTGGAGTGCAAACACTAATTCGGTCAACACCGTCACCGCCAAAAGAACTAATGTCTGGCTTATTAAAAAATGAAAGAACCAAACCTCTACGAGAATACGAGGCGGACTTCCCCTCCTTATCAACTGAATTAACCACGATGGAATTAATTGAGTCAGCCGGCGAACCAATTCTTTTCTCATATGTCGTGTCATCATCCTTTTTATTAGTTCCAGCTACCACAAAAATAACGTCATTTTCAAACTGAATCTTGTCTAGGATAGCAGCCTCTGGAGAAATAAAGTTTTGATTGATTTCTCGATCAGAACCCAATGATAGGTTCCACACTTTTATATCTGGATTAGCGGCAACAATCTCCTGAATTGATTTCATAATAGTAAACGCACTGTATCGACCTTGCACAGCAACACCAAAATGGCGCACTCGAAATCGTCCACAACCGTCATCGAGTTCGGGATTAAAGGCAGGCCCATCAACAATAATTGATGTGACTGATGTGCCATGAAAATAATCCCGTGGTTCTGTAGGAATTTCTTCAGCAATCATCTTCTTAAATTCTACCCATTCTGAGAAATATACTGATTCGTCAAACAGCGTATCAATGACTCCGATAACTGGTTCGCCATTCGGGCTGTTAATCGTGATTGTTGTTTGATTTTCTGAATCTTCCACAACATCTTCATAGCTAAACTTCGACAAATCTTCAGTTGCCATCGCGATCAGGTATGGAGCATTGTCTGTCAACAGCTTAATTTCTTCAGGATATAAAAGCAAAGTAGTGTCGCTCAAAATCTTATCTGATTGAACAGTAATACCGATTCGACTCATGAGTTCAGCCAACTTAGCACTAGTTCGATATACAGTAATGATTGACTGCTCATCAATGTTTGCGGAGTTGTCTGGGATTTTAAAACCTTCGACATAATGAATATCCACTATCACATTACGAAAGTTTGTCTTGCCGACACCATATTTAGCATAATCGATAGACTTGTGTCCCAAGCTATCAATCCCATCATAAGTAATTGATCCGCCAAACTCGACATCGAGTAACTCGGCAGCACTGTGCAACTTGTCTATTGAATCAATTATTACACCGACTTCCACGTGATGAGTAATGACATGCTTTCGCATTTCCTCATCAGCAAACCGCGCGCCTACCACAGAACTGTTTGCAGAAGCACTGATCGCCAACAACCCCTTAATTCGATTACTCTTAGCAACAACATCCATGTAACACACATCAATCAAGCAACCTTGAATGACTGTTTTGTCAGACCAAAAGGTATTCAAAAGTACTAGCTGTTCAGCTAATTTATTGAGCTTTTGTGAAGTGATTGCAGAAGCTTTTTTTGGTATATTTCGAGGTCCAGGCTTATTACTATGCGGTCGCTCTTGCATTGTTCCCTTTAGTTGCAGAATATCGTTCATATTATAAGCATTACGGACTGAGTTCTCTAGCTACTTGGCTTTTCGAAATGTCGGTAAGAATTTCGATATCACGGACAGTAAACCCTTTACTCTGAATATTTTTTAAATCAAGTGCGTCTTTTTCAGGATGTATAGCTTCGTAAAGTTTTTTTAGGTAGTCGTACTCACTCTGTGGATCACTAAAAGCTAGTGCTGTTTTAATCATATTTTTCAGGTCACCTGGGTATGGTATATGATCCATGGTAAGTAGGATTTTACGAAATAGCCTCATATTTCGACCAGTAGATTTAAATTTGGGAAGAAATTGACTAAGTATAGATTCAGCGACTTCAATCAAATCGTCATCACTATATCGATTAAAATTCACCACTAAATCAAAGCGCCGCTGAAGTGCTTTGTCGAACTGCTTATAAAGGTTAGTTGTGGCAATAAGCACAATATTGTCACTTAGACTATCGAGACCTTTAAGCATTGAGGATGTCACTCGTCCCATTTCACGCAAGTCATTTGAGTTTATCCGATCAAGAGCAATGGCATCTACCTCATCAAACAATATGATCACCTGTTCTGGTTGGGGCAGGTTTTTTAGTTCAGAAAAAACGGATGCTACGTTCTTTGAGGTTTGACCAAGCTTGCTATCGATTACCATGTCAAAATCGATAGAGTACAATTCACGTTCTAGAATGCGAGCCACTTGCTTAACTGTTTCTGTTTTTCCAGTGCCCGGGTCACCTTCAAACAAAAATTTTGATATACCAGCTTTGTGCCCAATTGAATTGATGATACCTATTACGTCTTTTTGTATCTGCGACGGAAGCGGTAGTGTGCTGTTTTTTGAAAGATTTACTTTTGTAGAAAAAGGTAGATTATATTCGTTATCCTGAGGCACAAAGGTATTAGTCCCTGAGAGCAACGCCATGATGTACTGTGCTAATTCTGAATCACCAATTGAGTCAAAATATCTAGCTATATCGTACGCTTCTTTCTTGAAGCCTGCCTCGTTATTCTCAGCATGATACTTGATGAGATTGAGAATATTCTTCTTTCGCATTTGCTCTTTCATACCTGTAGCATACCATATCTTGGGACAAGGGTATGTGTAAATGGGACAAAATTGTTAATAACCTTTATTGGGATCCCCTCTTTGTGACAAACTCTTTAATCTGAAGTGTAACCAAACTTCTATATATAGTCATATTCTTCAACGGTATTTTCGTGTAAGCTTTTATCATACTAGACACTAATGCGCAGTAGCGCGAAGTAAAACACATGAACATATCAAACAAAGAACAGGTACGAGAACCCCTCGACGAGGTGTACAAGGCTATCGAAGACTGTGCCAAGACTAAGCTCGAAGAAATTAGTAAACCTGATCCGTACATTGACTTAACCAAAGAGGAGCACGCCATTTTGAAAAAGTTGGTTGAAACTGAAATTGGACACGTAGCACTTGAAAAGCTGTTAGTCGATTGTGGAAAATCGAATCTAACATCGACACTAACGCTCATCACAATATCAATGGCGAACATTCAGGAAGATTAACAAGTCGTGCAGACCGAGAACTAGAAACAACTGAGTAATCTAATTCCAACGAATGGACGATTTTGAAAAGTGAATATGGCTTAAAACAAGGCTATTCGCACTAAAATCGACCCTGTTATAATTACAGTTACAAACGAATACGAAGTCTACCGCACGGGTGACCTTTTAGATAAGGGCTCATGCACTAACCAACGATTGTTGGCGTGCATGAGCCCTTTTTCGTTTTTAATCAACTAAGCATCAACTATCATGCAAACAACACAACTAGAGTGGCTAACCGAAGAGCGAAAAATAAGCTCTCTCCTTCCCCACAAGAACACTCCACGGAGGATTACCGAAGAACAGACTGACCGCTTGAAGCAAAGCCTTGAGCAGTTCAATTTGGTAGAAATTCCAGCCATAGACACGGATGGGACGATTCTCGCTGGACACCAACGAATCAAGGTTTTGCAAGCAATCGGACGAGGTGACGAAACGATCGACGTTCGAGTACCCAACCGCAAGCTGACCGCTCAAGAAGCAGACCGCTACATGATTGGCAGCAACGCCATTCACGCTGACTGGGACTACGACTTACTCAAAAACTTTGAGACGGCTCTACTCGTAGACTTGGGATTCGATCAGAAAGAGCTCGACGACGTTTGGAACAAGACTCTCAAGAAAGACTTCAACGTCGAGAAAGAGCTGGAGAAGATCAAAAAGCCAAAAACTAAGCCAGGTGACCTGATCCTGCTTGGAGACAACAAGCTCATCTGTGGGGACTCAACTAAACCAGAGACGCTCAAGCGCCTATTTAGTGATGAACGAGCGTCGATGATCATGTCTGACCCGATCTACAACATCTCAATCGACTACAACAAAGGTATCAGCGGCAAGCAGTCGTACGGTGGAACGGTAGATGACAGCAAGAGCGATAAAGAATACAAAGAATTTCTCAAGCTGAGCATGGAAGCAGCTCTTGCAATGACCAAAGACGATGCTCATGTCTTCTACTGGTCTGACGAGACGTACATCTGGCTCATCCAGACACTGTTCCGCGAGCTTGGTATAACGAACAAACGAGTATGTCTATGGCTCAAGAACGGACAAAACCCTACCCCGGGTGTGGCGTTCAACAAATGCTACGAACCATGTAGCTATGGAGTACGAGGGAAACCGAAGTTAGTTAAAGGTGTAAACGACCTGAACGAGGTGATGAATGCTGATATGACAACCGGCAACGACTTGCTCCAGCAAGTACACGACCATTTCACCGTTTGGCCAGAAGCAAGGCTATCAGCCAAAGAGTATGAACATAGCACGATGAAGCCAGTCTCACTCTATGAGAAAGCGATTCGACGCTGCACCAAAGCTGGTGACATCATTCTCGATAGCTTCAACGGTTCGGGAAGCAACCTGATGGCGGCTCAGAAACTGAAACGACGAGTGTACGCGGTGGAAATTGAGCCTACGTTCTGTGATTTGACCATTAAACGCTTTGAAGCTGAAACTGGTATCAAAGCCACTGTAATTAGCCATGAAGAAACACTACAAGGAAAATAAGTTCATCGAACAACTAGAACGTATTCCTAACGTATCACTCGCTTGCGAGAAGGTCGGGTTAGCTCGCAACACTATCTATCGCTGGCGTAACGAAGACGAGGCGTTTGCCAAACGCATGGACGAAGCAATCGGCTCAGGCACAGAATCGATCAGCGATCTAGCTGAGAGCAAGCTCATCAATCACATAAACAACGGCAATATGCGAGCAATTCAGTATTGGCTTGATAACAACAAGAAGAACTACATCAAGCCAAGAGACAAGAGATTCTGGGATACTGAAGTTCCGCCAATCACTAAGATTGTGATTGAACACATTGATCATGATGGAGTTATCAAGCAACGAGCTGCGATGCTTGAACAAGAGAATGATAAGTAATCAAAACCACTGAGTATTCAGTGGTTTTGCTGGTGTTTATAATCCAGCCCTGGCACAATCCGCTTTTTCTGTTTCTTTCCATTTTAGGTAATTCGGCTGATCTTCAGCTTGTAGGTACGAGGCTGTTACCATTCCTGCTTGGACACAGATTTCGATTGGATCTCCACCTTGTTTCGACAGATTGTACTGCCTAACTGAGTCAGCAGCGACTTGGTCTTCGATTTTATCCATGTCTCTACTAGCTTGTTCTTCCAATCCTCCTCCAAATAAAAACCAACCGCCGCCGCCCATAATGAGAAGTGTGACGATTACCTTAGTTATTGAAGAAGTTTCTTCTGTACTTTCATCTCCGTTATTTGAAGATGATAATTTAAATGATTCCATAAGTTTGCGTAGGTTTTATTTTTATAAATTCTTGCGGTACACAAATGGCCACACAAGACCGACGACGGTGCCCTTTCGGGAACCATCCCACATTCTTTCGAATGTGAACCTACGCAAATAAGTGCCGGCTTATGTGGCCGTTTGTATTTGCGTAGGATTTATTTAACCGTGCCAGAATTAGTTTCTAGGTTAGGTGTTGTAATGAACATAATAGCAAACTACTGCTATTAATAACAATTATATCGCTAAACCAGTCTTTTGCTAAGCGAGTATGTGACGTTTATTCTAGTCTGCATAGCTATGCACCAAATCTGAGTCTGTCATTAATATATACATGATAGAAGGAGTAACTGAAGAGAAATTAAAGTACTGCTTATATGCAAGAAAAAGTACTGAGAGTGATGAACGGCAAGCGTTGTCAATCGAATCCCAGGTAAATGAAATGTTACAGATTGCTGAACGTGAGAATCTTGAAGTAATAGATGTTAGACGAGAATCAAAATCAGCTAAAGATTCAAACAAACGACCAGTATTTAGTGAGTTGTTAGGAGATGTTAAAGATGAGAAGTTTAATGCCATACTTACATGGGCACCAGATAGGTTGAGTAGGAATGCTGGTGATTTAGGTACAGTTGTCGATTTGATGGACGAACGGAAGCTACTATCTATTCGTACATATGGTCAGACTTTTAGCAACTCCCCTAACGAGAAGTTTCTGCTAATGATTCTTTGTTCTCAAGCAAAGCTAGAGAATGACAACAGAGGTATCAATGTGAAGCGAGGATTACGTGCAAGATGTGAACTTGGACTATGGCCGACCAATGCTGCTACTGGCTATATTAAAGAAAGAAGATTAGATCGAAAGAATGAATGCCTTATAGATGCAGACAGAGCGCCAGTCATTAAACTGATGTTTGAGAATGTGGCTTATGAAAAATGGTCAGGTCGAAAACTGTATCATTGGCTTAAATTTGATCTAAACTTCAGGACTCAGGCCGGAAAGAAAAATCTGAGTCTGGGGAACATCTATAAAATTCTCGATAACACTTTCTACTACGGAGAATTTGAATATCCAAAAGGTGCTGGTATCTGGTACCAAGGAAAGCACACGCCGATAATAACCAAAGAACTGTATGAAGAGGCTCAAACACAACTCAAAGGCAACGAATTAAAAACGAGGACAGACAAAGAGTTTGCCTTCACTAAGCTAATAACCTGCGGACTTTGTGGTTCTGGTATCAGTGCCGATGAGAAATATAAGAAACTGAAGGATGGAACATTCAATACTCATATCTACTACGGTTGTACAAAATCTAAGGATAAGAATTGTAAGTGTGGGTATATTAATGAAAATGAACTTATAGACCAACTACAGAAATTAGTTAATCAGATTGATGTTAATAAAACCATCGTAGGCAAAAAGGTTGTATCTGAAGTCATGAGGTATAAGAAATTTACAAAATCACTGCTCGGTGGACAAAGTGACGTAGCAGTAGACGATATTGATACAAAAGTATACGTAAAGTTTCTTTTGAAAGAGGGCTCCCTGGAAGAAAAACGTGAAATTATGTCTTGTTTCAGGTCAAAAATACTACTTAAAAACAAGCGTCTTTCAATCAAAAGTACGGAATAAATGCTTGACATTTAGTCTAAACTATGCTATTATATACATATTAAGATTCTTTGAGGAGAGAGTCTAAATTCAGAACATGATGGCTATTTAGAGCCATTTCTTAGACTTCTCCTCTCTCCGGGTGAAGTTTTTTTAAACCGTTCAAAGCACATTACTGCAAGTGATATATTCGCTTTCAGTAATGTCCTTTGCATATCAGTAAGACTGTAGAGCCAGGACACATGAGTTGGCTACAGCAGATAGAGAGCAAGGAATTCTTTGACAACTAAATAAGCAGCAGGAATATCGCAGAACAATAGTTATTTACATAACAACTGCAATGTTATTCCTCGTTGCCGGACTAACTGAAAAGTTGGTGCGGTACGAGGGATCGCACAAGCGATTCCCAAGAAACCGTGTCGTACGGAATACGATAATAAAAGCTGCATAGCAGCAAGGAGACAGAAATGATTAAAGCAATCGCATTCGCCGCCACCTTCGGTGTGGTCCCTGGTTATGCCCACGATAATGGGTTGCCAGAAGGTACTACAGCCGCTGACATCTTGGCCAACGCCTGGATGTCGGCCATGAAGGAAGAGTTTGACTCTTCCAGCATCGGAGTCGGCGGGGTTATTACCGAGTCACGCACCGCCTACAACCCTGAATGGGGTTGTCCAGCCGGTGGCGAAGTGACCGCTACGGTCACTGGGGAAAGTAACCCTGAATTCGATAAAGACATCGAAGCCTACAAAGCCTCAGTCTTGCGAATTTGCAAGGCCGTCAATGCCGAGTTGAAACAGACGACCGTTCGTGTCGTCTTTCATGAGGTAGCTGATTACGTTTACCTCACTGAAGAAGACTGAATTCTGCGACAACTGCCGCACCCGCACCTCGGGGATCAGGGGTGGAGAAGAACATGACTGAAGTAACATTTATTAACCTCACACCTCACCCGCTGAATCTGCGTCAGGCTGACGGTACGGACTTGACCGTTTCACCCGATCCAGCCGGTCCAGCACGGGTGATGACAACACCTGGAGAAGATGTTGACGAGCTGAACGGAATTGCTCTTTACGGCGCAACTCAGTTTGGTGAAGTGGAAGGTTTGCCAGCGCCAAAAGCAGCCACGATCTACATCGTATCTGGCCTAGTTGCTGGTCAGGTGAAAGATCGTGCCGATGTTGTTGCTCCTGGCACTGGTCCACAGGACGGAGCAGTTCGTAGCGAAAAAGGTCACATCGTGGCCGTCACGCGCTTGGTTAAAGCGTGCTGATATAAGTTCTTGAGTTTTCTGCAGGTTCTCACTTAAAAACCTGCTCTTTATTCGGCTTGGAACTTTGGTTCTAGGTCGATAGAGTAAACCTTTTCTGCACGTGCTCTGCGTGCTCATGCTTGTTGATAAAACTTCAGGAAGTCCCGTTGGGGCGCACAAATCGCAGAGCAGTTTTGAGGTGTAAGCCTTGATTCGCGACGTGTGTTGGAGAGTGAAATGGCAAATCTGCCAATCGAAAAATTCCGTGCTGAAATCAAAGGTGCGGTAAAAAATAACTCGGTCGTGATCATCACGGCTGAAACTGGTGCTGGGAAATCTACCCAAGTGCCACAATTCCTCTTGGAGGAAGGGTACAGTATGGTGGTTACCCAGCCTCGCCGGTTGGCAGCCCGAACAGTAGCCGAACGAATCGCTGACGAACTTTGCGAGGAGATCGGCAATACAATCGGCTGGCAAACTGGTGGTGAAGGAAACAAATGCGTTTCCGATGCAACCCGCTGCCTGTTCTGCACCGATGGTCTCGCGATGATTCGCGAACTTATGGGTCAAGGTAAGGGCGATGTCCTTATCCTGGATGAAGTCCATGAATGGAACGAGAACATCGAAGTTCTCGTGGCATGGGCTAAGCGGCAGATTGCTGAAGGAGCCACCTACAAAGTGGTTATCATGAGTGCCACCTTGGAAGCCGCCGAGCTTTCCAAGTTCTACGGTGACGTACCAGTGATAGAAGTGCCGGGGCGCTTGTTCCCGGTTGAAGATCGTCAGCCTGCTCGTACCATCGAGGAAGACGTGGTCGATCTGGTCAACCAAGGCCGGAACGTTCTTGTTTTTCATCCTGGTAAAGCAGAAATCGAAGCAACCATCGCTGAGCTTCAACGCTTGGAGGTGAACGCTGAGATCTTGCCTTTGCATGGCGCTCTCACTCGTGGTGAGCAGGCAGCATGTTTCGACCATTATGGCCGGCCAAAGGTGGTAGTGTCCACCAACGTGGCGCAAACCAGTGTCACGATTGACGACATCGACGCAGTGATCGACTCTGGCATGGAACGCCGGATCGAACTGGTGAATGGAGTGGAGGGCTTGTACCTTCGCGCTATCTCACGAGCCGATGCAAAGCAGCGTAAGGGTCGTGCTGGGCGTACCAAGCCTGGTATCTACATCGACCATTGCGACACCGACGAGCGGATTGATTTTCCGGTCGCTGAGATCATGCGCAAGCGTCTGGACCAAACGGTCCTGCGTCTGGCAATCGCCGGGTTTGACATGGAGGAGCTGGAGTTTTTTCACCAGCCCAAAGTGGAAGAAATCCATCGTGCGCGCCAGTCGCTGATTGCGCTTGGCTGTATGACCAAAGACGGCCAAGTGACCAAGATCGGTCGCCTGGTTAATCGGATGCCAGTCTCTGTGCAGTACGCACGGATGCTGATTGAGGCTGATCGTCTCAATGTGGTTGACGACATCGTTATTGTCGCAGCTATCATGGATCAAGGCGGTATCACTATGCCGACTCCAAGTCGTAACCGGCCCGATCGTCCTGACTGGCGGAACATGGTACATGACGAGCACATGAAGGGTCAGTCGGATATCCTTGGTCAGCTCGCCGTCTGGCAGTTGGCAAAAGATATGAACAAGACCGAAATGAAAGATCGTGGTATTGCACTGCGTGACTATGGTCGTGCGAAAGAGTTGCGTAAGCAACTCGAAAAGATCGCTGACAAACATTTCGAACTTGGCTCCACTGGCAACCGCGAGGACATCCTCAAGGCAGTCTGTGCCGGCATGGTCGACCATTTGTATCAGGGCCAATATGGTTCCTACATGAATGGTGATGGTGTTGATCGTCAGATCGGCGCCTCGTCGTTGGTCAATAGTACAAAGTGGTTGGTCGGCTTGCCGTTTGACCTGGAGCTACGGGATACACGTCCTGGTGCTACTGGTACATTCACCTTGTATTTGGTGGAGCTGGCAAGTCAAGTCAATCCTGAGTGGCTGGCTGAAGTCGCACCGCAATTGGTGTCGGTGGAAACCGGTATCAGTGCACACTATGATCCTGAGGCTGATGTGGTCAAATCTATGACTCGCACCAGCTTCAACGGTCATGTGACTGATGAGCAAATCGAAGCTGACGGAAATCATCCTGAAGCAGCAGACTTGCTCGCAGCGTGGTTGGCTGGAGAAGTGTTGGGTAACACCCCAGCTTCTACAGTCGAAACTAAAGCTGACTTCGATATCGCTGCACTGTTTGACGACATCGAAGCATAAACAAACAGTTTTGTGTCTTTCCTGTGATAGAAGACTCCTTTACTAATCAACGTGGCGGTCAACGTAGATTTGTTCTTTGGTAAGGTTCGAGAGGTACCCGCATGGTATGCAAAACCTCTCACTGTCTGCGGATGGCTATTTATTTAGCAAGCCGCACTGATGAGTCTAAAAGGACGAAACAGTATTTCTTTGAAACTGAGCAACCCTGCTCGTATGCCTTAGTATCCTGAACACATAGGGAGAACGGAAGTTACGGAAACGTGACCGAGCAGGGAGGGTGTAATCCGATAGGATACCTTTGCTCGTGGAGAATGAAATGAATGTACAAGATGTAATCATTACCAACCAAGCGTTGGTACGTCGCGCAAGCGATTTGAACACTCGGGCCGGTGAAGTTGTTTTTCCGGTTCCGAACAAAGCTCAGTTGGCTACGTGTATCAAAAATGCGCTTCAAGGCGCTGTGCGTGTGGCTGACATTGCTAATCCATCAGCTTTGAAACTGCCGGCACTTGATGAGATGAAAATTGATCAGGTGTTGGCAAATTCGCCAGACGAGATCGATCTCCTCGGAGGTTTGTCTGTTGAGTATAGGCGTGACTCGCCACCTATGGTGCGAGTTCCCTCCGGTTTGAAACACAACTGGCGCAAACTGCCTGACGAGGGTGTGCGACTGCCTGATGGTCGTTTGGTGGAAGTACGGGTTGAAGGCTTTATGCTCAGTGATCCGTCTGACACCAGTATTCCGATGGTAAAACGTCGGATTGCTGACCATCTCAACGAGCGACAATGGAATGCTTGGGACGAGCCTACAATCACGGCTCCAAACCCGAGTGATCCGAATTCTTCTGTTTGTATCACAACAGCTGTGTATGGACAGTGTGCGCTCTCGGATGAAGATCTGGTAGCATGCGGCACTGTCGAGGCTTATCAGCCGTGGTCAGATGAGCCGATTACTTGGCGTACCAGATGGTACAAAGAGCGGTCGGAGGCTGAAACCGTTCAGGCTTGGGCAAACAACAAGCTCGAGACAGATCGGACACGTTTGGTTGAACAAGCTGAGCGTGAAGCGGCGGAAGCAGTGGAACGTGAGGCAACAATCAAAGCTGAGGCTGAAGCACAAGCAACAGCTGAAGCTGATAAACAAGAGAAGCTGGCAGTTGGTCGCACACGGATAGAGAATCTTAATCACCGCCGCCAGGCACTTGGTTGGGAAATGCTTGAAATGCGTGATGAGTACTTCGGCAGTGATGGTGAATTTTTGCCATATACTGACGAGGCTTGCTTGCAAACGGTGGAAACCGAAGTTGCACAAGAAGAAAGAAAGATTGAGGATCTGAAAGGAACCTCAGTCGACAGTAGTTCGTTGTCAGCCCTGGCAGCGCACTTTAATAACTAGTTCTTGAGTTTGGTTCGAGGGGTACCACAGTACAAACCCCTTACTCTCTTAGGATGTGCATCCTAACTGATGAGTCCAAAAGGACGAAAGAGTAAACGAAACCTCAATAGTGTAGGGTGTTTTAAGTAGAATGAGATCTGACATGCAATTTTTCTTGTCTTCGGATAAGCAAATCTCTCTCCTCAGAGTTGCATAGCAGATTTTATATAAATCTATTTGAGCACCCTATAGTGTTGAGGTTTTTATTTAGCTGGATGCCAAAATGGGGTTATGTTTGAATATTGACCATACTTTTCATATCCGTCTTCACCAGACATTTTTATTTCTAAATCTAATTCTTCCGCAAGTTGTATTTCTCTATCTAAGACATCAGCGGCTTCTGCCCTGAATATAAAATCAGTCTCTTCTGATAAGTAATGAAGTGCCCCGACTCCATCTTGAATTGTTGAAGGTAATAACCCTCGGTTAATTAATTCTTCAACGTATTCCTGTGCCACTGCCTCACCCTGTTCGAATGAACGGTTTAAATGTAATGCGATATGCCAATAATCTATACCCATTTCCACAGCCTGATCAGTGTCTTCACTCAATGCCATTTTATTATTTCCGTGTGCACGTGCTGCAGCTACAAACCGTACTGCTTTTGCCAATAATTTTGGATTCACAAAAAATGGATCACCGCGGTATGATTCTTGCTTTTCATAATCAGTAATACGAACAACATTCCTCACTGTATCTAATAGACACTGTTTACTACAAACAACTTGTCCATCTGTATACAAAAGTTCATTCCAAGTAAAGTCTCGACTTGAAAAATAATCTTCTTCTAGCGTTTCAACTCCATATCCAAACTCCAAGTCATCAGGCATATATGTCTCTGCTAGTTGCCGAGATACCTCCATGTTTTGTTCGTCTTGCCCCACATAGACTAAGTCGATATCGCGCGGTGGTTCAGCCTCAATTTGAAGTATTGATCTGAGTGCAGCCCTAGCTCCTCCACCCTTTATTCCATACCCTTCTGGTAATTGTGGTACACCATCTGGCATGGTATCAACTTTCATTCCAAATGTTCCATTGTTATTTTCTTTTATTTCAACTTCTAGATCATAGAAACGTTTTAGCCACCGAGTCAAAAGTTCTTCATTCCAAGAAACTTTTTCAAACTTCTGTTCAATTGCGTGGACAGTATTACGTTCATTATGAAGTGTCTCTACATTAATAGGAGCTGCTTCAGCTGCACTTGAGTATTGTGGGGATTTTTCCATAGAAATATAGTATAACAAAATCACCCTCTATTAGGGTGATTTTGTTATTTTGAACCTGTCTCGAGCGCTCGACAGACTAGAGCGTCTCGAGCTAGCTCGAGGATGCGGGCACCAGACGATTCGAACTAGACAGGTCACTCCTAACTCATATATGCTGCAAAATATGACCATATTACAAACTATCTTTCTTTATAAAGAAGTGTGGGGTTG
>Ga0306912_1000841_pt1 | contig 16160 bp, 12 predicted proteins | sample AntRauFillE10628_FD_190443 | JGI IMG/M metagenome (GOLD analysis project Ga0306912, IMG submission 190443) | Saline lake microbial communities from Rauer Islands, Antarctica - Metagenome Filla E10 #628 (v2) (version 2) | ecosystem: Environmental > Aquatic > Non-marine Saline and Alkaline >... | reverse complement strand
ATCAATTAGAATATAACCTAGAAATACTCTTGGGTCTTTAAATTCTTCAAAAGATGCTTTAATTAAATCTGTTTCAGTTAGCTCTTCTATGGTTTTTTTAGGGCGAGTATTGTTAGCAATTTTTTTTAAGCTTTCATAGTCGCCATCAATATAAGTACCATCTTCTTTATTGGGAGTTACATAACGCTCACCAGCTAATAATATTAGTCTGGGAGAGGGCTTAGAGTCTCTAAAAGAGTCCATGGCAAATTTTATTCGCGTATCCATTGAGCTTTTTCGAGCACCAAGTATACAAATTGCATCTGGCTGCGCAAATCTTGGCTGACTGGCCTTTATAAAGCCTAAGTCTGTTAATTTAGCTAAAAGCTCGGGATGATTGCTAGCCTTTTGCATCCATGCTGCTGTATCTACCTCCCAACGTTCTTGATGCCCTGTGCGGCGAGTAAATTTTTCTTGAGTTTGTTCTACAAGCTGGATTAATCTTTCAAGGATAACCTCAGGATCATCTGACCTTTGTGTGAGCAATTCTTTGGCATTTTCGATGCCCGCCGTTTGCATTAAATTTAGTAGCGTCTCTTTTTGGCTAGTTTTTTGAAAACCGTAATTATCTAATATGTCCCATAATGAGCTTGTCTGGTTTAAAGCTGTCGCGCTAATGGAGCTTATTGCAAGGGCACTAAATAAGAGTGTTGGCACTAATTTAACTTTATCTTTTTGCATATTTTTACTGCTATATGACAAATTATTATGAAAAATTTAGCATAATTATTATTAAATATAAAGTATTATATTATTTTAGAATTTTATAAATTAACTTTAATTGTCAATTTTATTTAAATTAGATATTGTCAGAAATCTACTTTAAATGAAATTATTAAATCATATACAATTTCATTGATCTCTACATTGTTAATTAAGTTTAATAGCGGGGGGCACAATAGAGTTAATATTAAGCAATAAATTTTGGCAAAAATCAGCCATTGCATGTCTTGCTTGCTCCACCGTGGTCTCAAAGTCACATTCTATAGAAATATAAGAGCTATTGCGTTTTTGAGTAATAAATGAGCGAATATTATCTTTTACTTGAGCTGCATGTTTATTAGGTATCACTTCACCATGAATTAAATAAAAATCCCAGACTAAGCGGTGATGGTTATTTTTAGTATAAATACGTTCAACCACCTTAATTTCTTGATTATCTAAGGGTATTTTGCGCAGTTTAGTTTGATGTAAGCTCCACAAAGGAGAGTTTACAATAAAATCTTTATTTTTATAAGTTTGAATAGAGTTAATAAAGTAAGTTACATTTAAAATTAAAGGTAGGTGTTGTGCATTTTGGTATGCTCTAGCAACATATAAAGCATTGGGTACAGGCTCACCTATTACATTAGCTTCTTTATGCCAAGTATTTAATTGGTTAGGTAAAATAAGCTGCACATTGCCTTTGAAATTTACGACACTATTAAAAATTTTGTTAATTGAAAATGGCATAGTAAATAATACACAAGCTGCAACCATGGTTGGTTTTAGCCAGCGTAATTGAGCAAATCTATATGAGTCGTGCCAGTCTATATCTTTGATTGTTGTATGATGTGTGCCGGTAGTGCGTAAATATAAACTAAAAATTACGCTCATTATTATACTAAATATGAAAAAAACATAGCTATAAGTGGTTAAGGTGCTTGCATTAGCTTGGTTTATTTGCTGGGTAATGGTTAGAAAAGTGAAGCCTACTAGCATGCCAATTAACGGAAAAACTAAGAAGCTAAGACTTGCTAAGGCTCTTTGTTTAAAAGTTTTTAAAATTAAGCAACTAAAAACAAGACCACAACAACTTGCACTTAAAACATATTGTAATGCTGCAGTTTGGGCTAAATGATCAATGGTTGTATTGTTTATAATGATACGGTTAAGGTCCCAATAAACGTCTACTTTGAATAAACTTAAAGTTTTAATATAACAATGGATAAACAAATTACTTAAATTTTGGCTAAAGCTTTCGCCAAATGGCAAGCTAAGTAATAATAACAACATAGGGAAACCCAAGATACGAGTGCACTTTAATCCACAAGTTGTCATAATTATTGCAGGGAGCATAGCTAAGCTTAGCAACTGTGCAATAAAAGTTAGGCTTAATAAGCTAGCTACGGCCCATGCAAGCGAAATTAAGCTCAGTAAGAATAAACCAGTTTGAGAGCTAACCAGGGATACTCTAGATAGTTGATTGGTTTTTTGTAAAAATAATAAACTGGCAATAGGTAGAAGAAATAGGCTATGTGGTTCTTTTAGGCTAAGAGTCAGTCCATTAGTTATGGCAGCTAGGGGCCCAGAGAAAGAGTAAATCCATACTAGCAGTAAGCTAATAGTTGCAAGTTTGGCCTTAAAGCCTGCACTTACGCCAATAAAACTAGTTCTGTTAATGGTAGACGTCATCACTTTTCCTTGTGTTAGCCTGCAGCTATTATCCTTTACTTATTATTTTGAATATAAAACTAATATAAAGAAAACTAACTATACATTTTGATTGCAAATTTTAGGTTAAAACTTAAACTTAGGTTATGCAATATATTAAAATATGGCAATTTTTTAGCTTATTCAGCTTAAGTATAGGCGTTAGAGCGCAAAATTTATCTTGCTAAGTATTAGAAAGATATAATTTTATAATAAATATTGTCGTTATACCGCGAAGTTCTTGTAAATTGCAGCTAGGTCTTATCAGTGCTTTAAGAAATTCTCATCTATAGCCATAGCATTTAACACTATGATACAAATGTGTATTAAGATGAGATATTTTAGCAATATGGTAGGCAAGTAGAATTAGGTTGCCAGCTAGGACTTTAAAAGTGGCCAATAATTGCTGTGGCTTAAATACCAAATTACAAATATATTTATCTCAAATGATAACTTAAATAAAAAATAATTAGATTAAATTAAGTTACAGTCACTTTTTGGTGCCGATATTAAAATTATTCCCAGGTGCATTGCATCATTATAAATTAATAAAAATTTTTAATATATACTAATTATTTTACTTTATAATATTTAAACTATATTAATTTGCTATATATGCTAAGACTAAATGGTATCATTAATTAAGATTATTTATGCTGCAAAAATTGTAATTGCAATTGAATTTAGAAATAACTTAGATTACATATTAAAGCTGTATCAGTTAATAATACATTATTGGCTACTAGATTTAGGCCTCATTTAATTGATGATATTCTAGTTTGCGAATTGTTTTGCCAATAGCATGTAAGACTCCGTTTACAAACTTCGGAGAATCATCTGTGCCAAAAATTTTAGCAATTTCAACTGCTTCAAATAATATTACTTTGTAAGGCACCTCAATGCTATACATTAGCTCAAAAATAGCTACTCGCATAATACTTAAATCTATTAAAAACAATTGGCTAAAAGATTTTTCTATGTATTGCTGAACAATCGAATCAATAGCATCTTGATGTTCAACAACTCCCAAACTTAGCTCCCTAAAATACAAGGCATCATATTTTTCAGGATTGCGATCACTTTGGTAGAACTCTAGAACTTCTTGCATATTGTTATTTGCAATTTGGTAGGAATATAAAGCTTGCACTGCAAATTTACGCGCCCGCTGGCGTTTTTTAAAAAAGTGCATATTCATCCTAAGTTAGTAGCATTATTAAAGCATCTTAACACAATTTTATGACTCAACAAACTGATTTTTTAGATTTTCAATTTCATTGCGAAACTGCTCTATATCTTCAAAGCGGCGATATACTGAAGCAAAGCGCACATAAGCTACTTCATCTACTTTTTTAAGCTCTTGCATTACCCATTCACCAATATTTTTGGTGGGCACCTCGCGCTCCCCACTTGCCTGTAAATTATAAATTATCCGATTTACCATAGAATCAATAATTTCAGTTTTAACCGGTCGCTTTTCTAGAGACCGTAAAATACCTGCACGTAATTTTTCTTCTTTAAATTGGACGAAGCTTTTATCTTGTTTGATTATTCTGGGCAAAGATAGCTCAATAGTCTCATAAGAAGTAAATCTTCCCTGGCAAGCCAAACATTCACGGCGACGGCGGATTTGATGCCCCTCATTTACTAAGCGTGAATCTATTACTTTATTTTCTAGGTTTTGGCAAAAAGGACACTTCATTTTAATTCCCTACTTGTATACTAAAAAGCCCTTACATAAGGCTAAAACCTCATTTTTAATGGTTGCCAATACTTGAGAATTAGTTGGATCATCAAGCACTCTACCTAGCATTTCGCCTATTATTTGCATCTGCTGCTCTTTAAATCCCCGGGTAGTTACAGCTGGAGTGCCAAGGCGAATCCCGCTAGTTACAAATGGCGATTTAGGATCATTAGGGATAGAATTTTTATTAACAGTAATATTAGCTTTTTCTAGAGCTTGTTCTACATCTTTACCTGAGAATTTGTGTTTAACTAAATTAACTAGTAATAAGTGATTCTCGGTACCATTGCCTATAAGGTCAATATTACGTTCTAATAAGGATTTTGCTAAGCATTTAGCATTAGCTTTTACTTGTTGTTGGTATTGCTTAAATTCTGGGAGCATGGCTTCTTTAAAAGCTATAGCTTTAGCAGCAATAACATGCATTAAGGGGCCGCCTTGAGTCCCTGGAAAAATTAGGGAGTTTAATTTTTTTTCAATTTCAGGATTGGCTTTGGCTAAAATAATTCCACCACGTGGTCCGCGCAAGGTTTTATGTGTAGTACTTGTTACCACATCGGCAATATTTATAGGTGATGGGTATTCATTTGCTGCCACAAGGCCTGAAACATGGGCCATGTCAGCTAATAAATATGCACCCACTTCATCGGCAATATCTTTAAATTTTTGCCAATTTATTATGCCTGAAAACGCAGAAAACCCACAAATTATTAATTGCGGCTTACATTTTTTGGCTGTTGCCAAGGCGCCAGCATAATCAATATCTCCAGATTCAAGAACACCATAACTAAAAGAATTATAAATTTTACCAGAAAAATTAACTTTGGCACCATGCGTTAGGTGGCCGCCGTGGTTAAGGTCCATTCCAAGAATAGTGCCCCCAGGTGGCACTAAAGCTAAAAATGCTGCAAAGTTAGCGCTGGAGCCTGAATGAGGCTGGACATTCGCATAAGCTGCTCCAAACAATTGTTTAGCTCTATCAATGGCTAAATTTTCTATTGTATCTACATGTGTACAACCGCCATAATAGCGCTTGTGCGGATAGCCTTCGGCATATTTATTAGTAAGCTGGGAGCCTTGCGCTTCCATTATTGCTTTGCTAGTATAATTTTCCGAAGCAATGAGCTCTAAGTGTTCTTCTTGCCTGATGCTTTCAGCATATAATGGCTCAAACAATTCAGGATCACTATCTTTTATATAATCTTGTCCATTAATCATTCTTGTCCCTATGTCAAACACAACAATTACAAAATAGACTAACCTTAAGCTAACTAAGTTGTAACGCTATATTACCAAGAGAATGATTATGCTGCAAATCCTATTAAAATTTATATTATGTTACATTTTATTTTATGCTTTATCTGTTTATATCCCATTTTGTCCTTGCGACAATGCTCTAAATACTTGGGTTTTAGAAAAAAAAGCACAGGTTTATGCAAAATTTGAACCGGCTAATAAAAAAAATGCTAAAGCTAAAAAACAGCAGAATATATTTGAAAAAGGTTATATTTATGTGCACGATAAATTTAGCCAAATTAAAAAATCGTCTTCTAGTGATAAATAAATTATTTGCCACGTACCCGATTTAGCACGTATTTACTAGCAAGTCCTAGTATGGTTGTAGCTGACAAAGGATTGTTATTTAACCATAGTCTATCAGCATCCATTCTATATAATAAGCCGGCACCGTTGCTTTTGTTAAGTGCGCCGCCAATTCGAAGCGCATATTTATAGTAGCTTAAAGTATAAGCATTTACTTGTTTATTGGTGGCCCCAAATGGAAACACAAAAGTGTCTATTTTAGTTTTTAATTTATCTTCAAGTAGATTTTTAGGCAAAACTATTTCTTTGGCTAAATCTACTCCTGGGTGAGTTAAATTACAATGATTGTGTGAATGAGCTGCGATATTAATAAGATGGGATTGGGCAAGCTCAGCCAATTCACCCCAAGTACATAAAGGTTGTGATTTAGCTGTTTTAGCTTCTAAACCTTGTGGGTAAATAATATTCAAGCGCTGTTTTAAACTAATATCTGCTACTGTTTGAATCCAATTGGTAGGAACTGCCAAAGTGGCTGGTAGGCCATATTTTTTTAATAAAGGCCAAATATGAGTATAAAAATCCACATAAGCATCATCAAAACTAAGCACTAAGTTGATTTTACGGGCAGATATATTTTGTAAGCTGCATATGTTAAAGTTGCGCATAAGATACTCAAGATGTTGTTTGAATAGCTTAATCCTTTGCGGTTGGAGTACTTGATGGATTTGGTGATACATTAAGATAATTAACATAGGTGATCAATGCGTTTTTTACTATTAGTAATTTATAATATATTATTAGCCGGGCTCTTGCCATTTATAGTTGCTAGATTATATCTAAAGAGTTTGAAAAATTCAGCTTACAGGGCACGAATTAAAGAACGATTTGCTTTAATTCAAGCTCAAGAAAAACCTACTATATGGTTGCATGCCGTTTCTCTAGGAGAGGCGCGAGCCGCGTTAGGTTTGATAAAAGAATTAATCGCAAAAAACTATACTTTGGTTGTAACTACCACAACGCCTACAGGCGCCGAAGTTATAGCCGGTCTTAAAGATAGTGTTACGCATTATTATATGCCATATGATTTAATTTTATTAACAGAAATTTTTCTTAAAAAAATACAACCTAAAATTGCATTAATAATGGAAACAGAAATCTGGCCTAGTTTATATTATTGCTTACATAAAAACAAAATACCCTTACTGATATTAAATGCTAGATTATCAATGCATAGCTTGCGTAATTTAAAGTTATTAAGTAAGGCCGGGCTAGATATAAACTTTGCTATTAGTAAAATTTTAGCTCAATCTAAATTAGATTTAGAAAATTATAAAAAACTAGGCATTAGCTGTGACAAATTATTGCTAAGTGGCAATTTAAAATATGATGCTCTGGTAAGCGCTAAGGCTTTAGAGTTTGGCAAATACTTAGAACGTGAGTTTGGCGATAGACCAGTTTTTGTAGTTGGCAGCACTCACCATGATGAAGAGATGCAAATTCTTAAATTGTTACCTGAAATTTTAAAGCGCTTGCCTACATTTTTATTAGTATTAGTTCCAAGACACCCAGAGCGTTTTAATAGCGTTGCGGCTTTAATCCAAGAGCAGTATAAGTTGGTGCGGCGTAGTGAATTAGGAAAAGTTAAAGTCACTTCAGATGTAACTGTGGTTCTTGGAGATTCTATGGGAGAATTGCTTAGTTATTATTATGCAGGGGATGTAGCATTTGTGGGTGGCTCTTTAGTAGATGTAGGCGGGCATAATTTATTAGAGCCTTTAATGGTTAACACTCCTGTTATTACCGGCAGCTATTTGCGTAATTTTTCCCAAATGAGTGACTTATTAAAAACCTACCATGGTATAGTTTGTGTAAGCCAAGCCGAGGAAATTATAAAAATATTATTAGAATTATTTAATGAGCCTCAAAAAAGGCAGTTACTGCTTGCTTCGGGTAAAAAAGTGGTAGAGGCTAATCAAGGAGCACTAAGCACTTCTATAAAAGTTATTGAATCTTACTTAGATTAACCTTAATAGATAATTATTTAGTTTTTAAAATTTCATTTACTGTAATAATATCTTTCACCGATAAAGTACCAGCTACGCGCTTTAATTTAAAACCTTCTAATAGATAATTATATTTGGCTTTAGAAAGATTGCGTTTGGTATCTAATAAATTGCTTTCTGAATTTAATACATCAACTATTGTACGCTTGCCTAGTTCGAATGATGATTTAGTAGCTTTAAGCGCACCTTTACTAGAGGCTAGAGTTTGTTCAAGAGCGGTTATTTGGCCAATCAAAGTTAAAATCCCTCTATAATGTTGGCGAGTTTTAGATGCAATACTACGCTCTAGCTCATTTAATTTATTTTTCTCAGCATAGTAGGCATGTTGGGCTTGGCGGGTACTAGCTATAGTATTGCCTCCTGTAAAAATTGGGACATTTAAATGAATACCTACAGATTTATAGGCATGGCTATCTTCGGTAATTAAAGATTTTTCTTGGCCTATAGCTGCTGTCGCACCTACAGTTGGCAGATGACCACTACGCGCTATGTTAATATTATTTTTGGCTACTTTTACTTGATACTTTTGCACATCCAAACTTAAGTTTTGAGCTAGGGCAGTTTTAACCCAAGCTTCAATATCTTCTGGGTAGGGCTTTTTAAGATCAAATTTGTTAGTTAAATTTTGAATAAGATGTACTTTAGTTTGAACAATTTCTCTTAATTGTTCTTTTTGGTTTTGCAATATATTGTCAAAATCAATTTCTTGAGCTCTGGCTGAGTCCTTACGCGCTTTTGCTTCTTGCACATCGGTTATAGCAATTAATCCTACCTTAAAACGTTGTTCAGTTTGTTTTAATAATCGAGAGAAACTTTTAGTTTGGGCTTGGGCAAAATTTAAGTCATCTTCCGCTTTTAAAATATTAAAATAAACTGTTGCTACTCGCAAAATTAAATCTTGTTGCGCGGCTTCATATAGTGCAATAGAAGCCTTAACGGACATTTTTGCTTGTTGGTATTGTTGCCATGAACCAACATTTAATATAGGTTGGGTAATTTTAATGTTAGCATCATGATGATTATAGGGCTGTCCACTTTTATTGTTAACATAATGTGCACTAGCATTACCTGCAACTTGTGGCATTAAGTTTGCTCTGCTGGTAGCTATTTGCTCATTTTGACTTAATTGGACTTCCTTAGAAACTTGAGTGCTAATATCATTTAATAAAGCTGCATTGTAAATGTCTACTAAATCATAAGTTGCAAAAGCACTTGAAATTTGTAGACACAATATTTTAAAAAAAATTATATGTTTAATTTTCAAAATTTAAATTTTTCCAGGGCAGGGAATTGAAGCAGGGGACTGATATATGTATCAAATAAGTCTTGCTTGTGCCAAGTGCCATTTTCAGTTTTAGTAAAAAGACAGGCGCGAGTTATAGGTTTTTTGCCTACAAAAGCCAACACACTGCCGCGAGGTTTTATTTTAGTAAATATAGCCTCTGGAACTATCTCTACCGAACCAGTTAACACAATACAGTCAAAGCTTAGTGAACTGGGAATAGAGCCTATGGCATTACCATGCAATTGTTCTATTTGAGGTAAGTTATTATTAGCAAAATTTGCTTGTGCTAAAGCATACATATCATAACTTATATCTATAGTTACTACTTTATGCGCAACTTGCTGCAATAATGCGGTAAAATAGCCGCTACCAGTGCCAATTTCTAATACGCAATCTAAGCTTTTTAATTTAATAATTTCTTGCAGCATACGACCTATTATTTTGGGCGCCAGCATATATTCGCCTAGGTCAAAATTGCCCAAAGGTATTTCGCTATCGCTATAAGCTAAGTTTGTATACTTTGGCGGGACAAAATTTGTACGTAATATGTTAGCCATTAAATCTAAGGCTTGCTTGTCTACGGTGTGCCATGCTCTTATTTGTTGGCCTAGCATATTGGTTTGCGCTTGTTTTAGATTCATATCCATTCCATTAGCCTAGCAGGTGAGGTGAATGCTAAAAAATAAATTTTATTGCTAGGTACTTAAGCATACTGTATTAAAATGCTCTTGACCATAGCATTTATAATAAATTATCAAGCCTTTAAGTTTGCATGCGCTATTGTAAGATTGTCAATTGTTAGTACAATAACATTAATAATTATAAAATAATGCTTTAAGTTTAAAGTAGGTCAAAAATTTAAAAACATAATTAATAGGTAATATATTAATGAGTGGAAAAAAATACACTGCAGAATCTATTGAGGTGTTAACTGGCTTAGAGCCGGTACGAAAGCGCCCGGGAATGTATACAGATATTTCCAGGCCCAATCATTTAGCGCAAGAAGTAATAGATAATAGCGTAGATGAGGCTATTGCAGGTTATGCTGACACCATAATTGTTACTTTAAATAAAAATGGAAGCTTAGCTGTTGAAGACAATGGCCGGGGTATGCCAGTTGATGTGCATCCAGAACATAAAGTAGCAGGCGTTGAACTTATTTTAACTAAACTACATGCAGGTGCTAAATTTTCAGATAAAGATTATAAGTACTCAGGTGGCTTGCATGGAGTTGGAGTTTCAGTAGTTAATGCTTTATCTAAGAAATTAGAGGTAGAAATCTCACGTGAAGGGCATAAATGGTATATGGAATTTGCTGATGGAGCGCGGCAAACTAAGTTAAAAAAAATAGCTAAAATTGATAAAAAAATTACTGGTACCAAAATAACTTTTACTCCTGATGCAAAATTTTTTGACTCTAATAAAATATTACCTAGTAAATTAAAGCATTTGTTACAAGCTAAGGCGGTTTTATGTCCCGGCTTAAAAATTACTTTACACGATAAAATAAATAACGAGACGGTTACCTGGGAATATGAGGATGGTTTAACTGAATTTTTGTTAGAAAATGTTGCAGTCAAAGAATTTTTACCCGAACAGCCCTTTGCTGGTAATTTTGTCGGGGAAATGGAAGAAGTTGCTTGGACGCTGGTATGGGCTAAAGATGCTAAAGAACAATTTCAGGCAAGCTACGTTAATTTAGTACCCACTATCCAAGGGGGTACCCATGTTAATGGCTTACGTACCGGATTATTAGAAGCATTGCGCCATTTTTGTGATATTCAAAATATACTGCCTCGAGGCTTAACCTTAGTGGCTGATGATATTTGGGGCTATCTTAGCTTTGTTTTATCCTTGAAAATGCAAGAGGCACAATTTTCTGGGCAAACTAAAGATCGCTTAGCATCGCGGCAAAGTGCTTCATTGGTAGCTAATGTAGTTAAAGATTCATTTAGTTTATGGCTTAATCAGCATGTTCAAGAAGGACGTGAAATAGCAGAATTAATTATAGAATCAGCCCGCGCTAGGGCGAAAACTGCAAAGCAAGTAGAGCGTAAAAAAATTACTCAAGGGCCTGCATTACCTGGAAAACTTGCAGATTGTGTATGCCAAGATCCTTTAATGGGAGAATTATTTTTGGTAGAAGGAGATTCTGCTGGAGGCTCTGCCAAACAAGCACGCGACAAGGAAACCCAAGCAATAATGCCTTTAAGAGGCAAAATTTTAAATACTTGGGAAGTTGATTCAAGTCAAGTTTTGGCTTCTAAAGAGGTGCATGATATTGCTGTGGCTATGGGAGTAGACCCAGATAGTAAAGAATTATCTAAATTACGTTATGGTAAAATTTGTATTTTAGCAGATGCCGACTCTGATGGATTACATATTGCAACCTTGCTATGTGCACTTTTTGTCAAACACTTTAAAGATATAGTGATTGCAGGTCATATATATGTTGCTATGCCGCCTTTATATAGGATAGATATTGGTAAACAAGTGTATTATGCTTTAGATGATGCTGAGCGGGATAATATTTTATCTGCTATCATAGCTGAAAAACCAAAGGCTACACCGAATGTGCAGCGTTTTAAAGGTTTAGGAGAGATGAACCCTGCACAGCTACGTGAAACCACAATGGCGCCTGATACGCGGCGTTTAATCCAACTAACTATGGACTCTACTAGCGAAACTGAAACAATTTTAGATATGTTATTAGCTAAAAAACGAGCTAATGATCGTAAATTATGGCTAGAGGCAAAAGGTAATTTAGCATCATGTTAACTAACAACAATATTAATTTTAATGACAGCCAAGAACTGCATGAATTTACAGAAAAAGCATATTTAGATTACGCTATGTATGTGATTTTGGACCGAGCTTTGCCTAATATTGGCGATGGCCTAAAGCCAGTTCAACGTCGTATTATTTATGCTATGAGTGAGCTTAACCTAAAAAATGAGGCTAAGTTTAAAAAATCAGCCCGCACAGTTGGCGATGTATTAGGCAAGTTTCATCCTCATGGAGATAGTGCTTGTTATGAAGCCATGGTATTAATGGCGCAATCATTTTCTTATCGCTATCCTTTAATTGCCGGTCAAGGCAATTGGGGCTCTATTGATGATCCTAAATCTTTTGCGGCAATGCGTTATACCGAAGCTAAATTATCTAAATATGCACAGGCATTATTATCTGAAATTGATTTAGGGACTGTGACTTGGGCTCCAAATTTTGATGGCTCTATGACAGAGCCTAAAACCTTGCCGGCAAGGCTGCCTAATTTATTATTAAATGGTGGTACTGGTATTGCAGTTGGTATGGCGACCGACATTCCACCACATAACTTAGTCGAAGTAGTTAATGCTTGTTTACAGCTGCTAGAAACTCCTAAAATGAGTATTGAAAAGATTCTTGAGATAATTCCAGGACCTGATTTTCCAACTGGCGCAGAAATAATTACCAGCAGGGAAGATTTACGAGAAATTTATAAACAAGGCAATGGCACTTTAAAGCAGCGCGCAACTTATACAGTTATAAATGATGAAATAGTTATTAAAGAATTACCATATTTAGTTTCAGGGGCAAAAATATTAGAGCAAATTGCTGCGCAAATGCAAGCTAAAAAATTGCCAATGGTTGTGGATTTGCGCGATGAGTCTGATCATAATGATCCAATAAGATTAGTAATTGTGCCTAAAAATTCCCGCATAGATACTGAGGAGTTAATGTTGCATTTATTTGCAACTACTGATTTAGAAAAAACTTATAAAGTTAATCTGAATGTAATAAATTTAGATGGCAGACCAAAAGTACTAAATTTATTAGAAATACTACAAGAATGGCTATCTTATCGTAGCCAAGTTGTAACAAACAAATTAAATTACAGATTAGAAAAAGTAAATAAAAGATTACATATTTTAGCCGGTTATTTAATTGTTTTTTTAAATATAGATGAGGTGATTCAAATAATTCGCACGCAAGATGATGCTAAAGCTGCTTTAATTAATAAGTTTAAATTATCTTTAGAGCAAGCAGATGCAATTTTAGAAATAAAGTTACGTTATTTAGCAAAATTAGAAGAAATTAAGATTAAAGATGAGCAAACACTGTTAACTAAAGAACAGCAAGAGTTAGAACAAATTTTATCTTCACCAACAAAATTAAAAAATTACATTAAAAAAGAATTAAAAGAAGATAGCAAAAAATTTGGTGATCCTAGAAGAACCAAGTTGATAGAACGTGTTCAAGCCAAAGCCAATGCTAAGGTTATTCAAACTCCAGCTACAGATATTACAGTTATATTATCTAAAAAAGGCTGGGTTCGAGCTGCTAAAGGTCATGAGGTTGACATTCAATCTTTAAATTATAAAAGTGGTGATGAATTTTTAAGTAGCATCCAAACTCGCAGTGATCAAACTTTAATTTTTATGGATAGTAGCGGTAAGTCTTATTCTATAAATGCAGATTCCCTGCCTTCTGCTAGGGGGTACGGAGAGCCGATTACCAGTAAGATAACTCCAGATTCTGGGACAAGCATTGTAGCAATGTTAGAGATAGCTAAATTTTATTTACTATTAAGTACTCAAGGTTATGGTTTTATTTGTGATTATGCCGATATGCTTACTAAAAATAAAAAAGGTAAGTCTTTAATTAATCTAGCAGGCTCTAGCTTAGCTGGGGCTTTAGCTATAAATGATACAAAGAAAAAACTATTATTAGCTATAGTTTCTAGTAATATTAAAATGCTAATAATTGAGGTGAACTCTATACCTAAAATGAGTAAAGGTAAGGGGCGCAAGCTTATTAGCTTAGGCAAGGATGTAAACATAATATCGGCTTATATTTTTGAAGAAAACACTAATTTAATAATCAATTTTGCTAAAAAGACACTTAAATTAAAACCAGCTGAATGGTCTCATTACGTGGGTGAAATTGGGCAATCAGCTCTGAAGTTTCCTAAAGGATATAATAATTTTATTGAATTTAATAAAGGATAAATTTTTACTACAAATACATTCTAAAGGTAGCGCTAACTCCATTGAGATTAGTGTTGGTTTTTTTCACTAATTCATAATTTAAACTAAAATTAAATTTATCACTAAACTCAATTAAATAGCCAAAATTAAGTGCAGCATAATAATTACTGTGTTGCCTAAAATTATACATGGTTGCATTTGAAAAACTATATTTACTTGAAATATTAAACCCTGCATTATTAGTGCAGACCATAAATTTACTGTTAAAATTAAAATAATGCTTATAGCTCCTAGAGCTTTGGGCCAAATTATACGATGAATTAAATCTTAAGCCCAAATTATGCATAAATGCTGCATCCTGACGAATAGCTTGCCCAAGCTCACCTGATTCTTGATAATTAACCTTTGGAATAAAAGTGTTGCTTACAATAAAGGCCAAACCTAAATGTATCTTAGAATTAGCTTGCCACAGTACCCCAAAATTACCAGTTAAATTCGCAGCATAGCTTTTATATTTAGCTTGCATTAAATAATTAGGGCTAGCAACTATTAATCGATTATTAGTGATATTATTACATGTTATAGATAATATCCAATCATTTAACCAACTAAAATTAGAGGATGGTAAAGCATGGCGCCAACTAAAATAACCAGAAAAACCTCCTGATTTAACTGTAAAGGTTCGGGGGTTTATTATTTTCTCCGTACCATCAGATATACTATAATTTATAGATAAACCATAAATTTGATTTTGATCATGATAATCTAAACCTAAATTAAAACCATAAATACTACTATTAGTTAATACTCCATCTATAGGGTCTATATTATCTAAATTAAATTTAAATGGCTTTAACCACATATTAGTGCCTAGCACACTGCTAGCTGCTACATAGTGCGAGGCTAAACCATTACTTGCCAAATTAATATCTGCAAATCTCGTCTCTATATTATTTACAATATTATCAGGCACAAATAGCGCTGCTTCCATATTGCCAACTACCGGTTCTAATTCTTTAGCTTGAGTGCTTGTAGTTATATTGGTGCTAATATTATCTACTAAAGTTTGTACTTCCTCGGTTAAATTCGCATAATCTGCATTTAATTTCTTAAATACTTGCATTTGCTTAACTGTATTTAAATTACTAGCAATGCCCGGTATTTTAACTAAATCTACCGCTAAATAATCTGTGGCCACTAAAGTGGAGGCAAAACCATTAATGCTACCTAAAGTGATATTGCCAGAATCCGGTAAATTAACATCAGACCCAGAAATTATTACATACTCACCGGCAGTATAATTGTTGCCTGGAAAATTAATAGTAATGCTGGCGGCGGATAAATTTGCGGTGCCTTGTAAATTTAAGCCTTGAGTAAGTTTAGTGCTAACATTAGCAGTAATAGTACCATCTATAGTAAAGCCGGCATAATTAAGGGTAACATCCGCATTGGCAAGCTCTAAAGTGCCATTACATACTAAATTGCCACTACCTGTGGCATTAGCATTAAAGAGCACACTACCATTAGCACCTACGCTAAAGTCAGTATTGCCAGTTATCGCATTATTAAAGGTAGCGCCTCCTTGAGTTATAGTTATGGTAGGCACATTAGTTATGGCAGCATTTGCGCTAAAGCTAGTGCCAGCATCATTAGCTCCTATACTAATGCTAGTATTAGTATTGCCAGTTAAAGCTCCAGTTAAACTACTAGCACCATCAAAGTTTATACTAGCACTATCACCAAAAGTACTTACCAAGCTGTAATCACTGGCAACAACATTTATAGTGGCATTATTTACCATAGTGCCAGTACTACTTAAACTGCCAGTATTTAAATTAAAAGTACCATTATTAGTAAAAATATTGCCGGCACCTATAACTAACTGCGCATTATTAGTCACCTCAAAAGTAGTACCAGCAGCTACATTGACTGCACTGCCACCAGTTATATCTGCATTAAAGGTAGCACTGCCACCAGTAAGAGTTATGGTAGGCACATTAGTTATGGCAGCATTTGCGCTAAAGCTAGTGCCAGCATCATTAGCTCCTATACTAATGCTAGTATTAGTATTGCCAGTTAAAGCTCCAGTTAAACTACTAGCACCATCA
>Ga0306912_1000840_pt1 | contig 16168 bp, 10 predicted proteins | sample AntRauFillE10628_FD_190443 | JGI IMG/M metagenome (GOLD analysis project Ga0306912, IMG submission 190443) | Saline lake microbial communities from Rauer Islands, Antarctica - Metagenome Filla E10 #628 (v2) (version 2) | ecosystem: Environmental > Aquatic > Non-marine Saline and Alkaline >... | reverse complement strand
ACTCTGAACTCAAGCAAGCTTAATTATTTATCATCAAGACTCTTATTTAAACCCGTAAGATCGTTGAGGCTTTTTTCTACCCATTCATACCGTTCCGAAGAGATGCCCACAACAATTGCAGGAACCACGAACAGCGTCAGTATGGTAGCAAACGTGAGTCCGCCGATAACTGATCGTGCAAGAGGGCTCCACGTCGCGGCACCCGCTCCAATCTCAAGTGCAAGCGGCACCATTGAGAATATGGTTGTGAGTGCGGTGAGCAATATTGGCCGCATTCTGCGCTTACACGCCTGAAGGAAAGTCACAAGATACGCCCGGTCGGTACTTGCAGATTTGCCGGTATAAAAGTGAATATAGTCTACCAGAACAATCCCGTTATTAACCACGATTCCGACTAAAATCACAATACCGATATAGGCCGGTACGCTAAGTGGAGTTCCTGTCATAAACAGGAAGAGAAGCGACCCAAAAAATGCGAGCGGAACTGTCATCATGATAATAAACGGATCCCGAAGGTTTTCAAATAGAGACGCCATAACCATAAATGTGAGCAGCAGTGAGAATAGAAATGCTATAAATATTTCCTGCTGACTCTGGGCGATACTAGAAGTTGAGCCGGTAAAGTCATACCGGAATCCATCAGGTAGAACCACATCGTTAGTCAGGATTCCCTGAATTTTTTCGCGATACTCATTTACATCGCCCCGGACATTTACCGTCAGGTCGATATACACTTCACGATCTCTTCTGGAAATACGGCTGAGACCCTGATGCAGCTGAAAATCGCCTACAGCCAGAATCGGGATTCTCACATCATCGGTTTGAAGGACATCAAGCGCAAAAAGATCTTCTCTGTTTTGAAATCTGTCCCTGTCGTTTCTGACCTGTATCGGTATTTCCCGTCCCTCCTCTCTGAAAAAGCCTGCACGTGTGCCGCGTGACTGTGTGCCAAAAGCGTTGGCCACTTCACCGGCCGAAGCGCCGATTCTGTTAATGCGCTGCCGGTTCAGAACGTAGTGAAGCTCAGGCGTTGGCTGGTTCCTGTTCGTGGATACCGACGTCACGTTTGGATCTTCTGTCAACCGATCCTCTATACGGATCGAATATTCCTGCAGGGTTTCCACATCCGGGCCAATGAGAGTTAAACGAATACCTGATCCGCCCCATCCGCGACCCGTGGGGATTCCACCTCCGCCACTCTCCTCAACTTCCAGGTCTACGTCCGGCGTGCCGAGCATTTCCTGAGTAAGCGTAACCATATCCTGAGTGGTTCGGGTCCGTATTGATTGATCCGTCAGAAGTACTTTCAATTCACCGAGATTACTTTCCCGGCTCCAACGCTGGCGCCCGATACTTGTGATGACGGTTCGAACCTCATCCATTTCAAGAAGCCTGTCGGTGTAGTCCCGCAGGGTAGTTGCGGTGTCATAAAGTTCATTTCCTGCGGGGAATGTAGCCCTGACGGTATATTCTCCGCTATCATTTGCAGGGAAAAACTCTGTTGGGATTGTGCGGAATAGAAAAATGGATCCACCGATTATAGCAACAACAAAGACTACAATGGTATACTTTCTTTTCAGAATCCATAAGAGGATTTTACCATAATTCTGTTCCATCGATCGAATTCCACGAAAAACTATACTTTTCCGGTTAAATTCTTCCCGCTTCAGAAGCAGGGAGGCAAGCACCGGAATAAGAACAATCGATGCGATAAAAGAACTTGTAATTGCGATAGAAATAGTAAGTGCAAGATCACGCACGACAGTTCCCGACACGCCGCTAACGGCCAGTATCGGCACAAATACAGCCAGTGTCGTCAGCGTTGATCCCAGAAGGGCCCCGGCAACTTCATTCGTTCCTTCAAGAGCTGCAAGCATACGTTTTTGACCACTTTCGAGCTTGTTGGCAATACTTTCAACTACAACGATGGAGTTATCGACCAGCAACCCAATTGCAAGCGCCAGCCCGGTTATTGAAATGATATTCAGGCTGATATCCAGAAAGTACATGGCGGCAAACGTTGCGGTAAGGGACACGGGAATACTCATCGCAACGACGAATGCAACCCGCCATCCACCCATAAAAAAAAGTAGAATAAGAATCACCACTATCAGGGCAATCAGAGCCGACTGAGCAAGATTTGAGACGGAATCCTGAATGAACTCTCCCTCATTACTGAGCACCTGTATAGAAACGCTACCCGGCAGATTTTCCCTGAAATTTTCCATTTGTGCCAATACCGCTTCTGCTACATCCAGCGTGTTGGCATCCGATTGCTTTTGTATTTCTACTTTTACACTGTTGCTGCCATTAACTTCTTCGAGGGATTCAATATCTGCATATGCGTTTTCAACCCGCGCTACATCAGAAACCCGCAGCGGGATTCCATCCTCATTTGTTCTGATGATTGTCGCACGAATCTCTTCAATTGATTCATAAATCGCCTCGGCGCGAATACTGTAACTCACGCGATCAGATACCAGCGTCCCGATCGGCTGATTGACATTATTATTCCGAATCGCATTCACAACTTCATTCGGTAGTACGCGGTTTCGCGCAAGGGCGTCCGGATCAAGTGTCACAAAGAAATTTCGTTCAAGCCCTCCCTGTGTATCAGCTGCTGCAACGCCGGGGATTCGTTCCAGCCGAGGTTCAACAAAATCAATTGACAGCTGGCGCAGTTCATCCAGCCCCATCGATTGTGATTCAATACTCAGCTCAATAATCGGAGAGCTATCCGGATCGAACTGGAAGATCACCGGTTCATTTGCCTCTGCCGGCAGATCAGGCCGGATGCGGTCCATCGCTTCCCGGATCTTCATCTCGGACTGCTGAATATTGCTTTTGGGATCCATGCGGAGAATAATAAATGCCCCACCCTGCCGTATGTTTGATTCGAGAGATTCAATTCCCTCAACGCCCATGATGGCACCTTCAACAGGTTCCACCACCAGCCGGGACATATCCTCCGGAGCTACATTCTGGTAGTTCACCGATACCGCAAGCACAGGAATATTGAATGACGGCATAAGCGTCACCTTGAGATTGGCAAGGGCAAAAAGGCCAAATCCAATCACAATCAGGGACATCATGAAGACTGTAACGGGGCGCTTCAGAATGCGTTCAGTAACGGTAATTTTTTTCATAGCAAGAGGGGTTAGGAGTCCTGGTTTTTCAACGGGTCTTCTTTGTGAACGGCATTGAAGCCAAATCCTTCAACCCACCCGTTTACGATATTATACATGCACGGCACGGCAAATAACATCAAAAATGTACTCATGGTAAGTCCGCCGATCACCGTTCGGGCCATCGGGCTCCATGTTTCTGCTCCGGATCCAAGCTGCAGAGCGAGCGGTACCATTGCCAAAATAGTTGTCAGTGCCGTCATCAAAATGGGGCGCAGACGCCGTGTAGCGCCCTGTGCAATTGCCTTTACCCGCTCATTTCCGCGGGCCTGCAGTATTTTGATGTAGTCAATCATCACAATCCCGTTATTCACAACAATACCTGTGAGCAGTACAAGCCCGACCATTGCGGTGACGCTTATAGGGGTTGACGTGATCCAAAGCATCAGCAGCACACCCGTAAGTGCGAGGGGAATGGTAACAATAATAATCAGCGGTTCCACAAGGCTTTCAAACTGTGAGGCCATCACCATGTAGGTAAGAATTCCCGCGATTAAGAACGCAATAAGCAGGTACCGGAACGACTCCGCCTGATCTTCCGCAGATCCTGCCACCTCATAACGGTAACCATCAGGCCATTGAATCTGATCAAGCACCACCCGGGCACGCTCTGTTGCTGTCTGAAGATCAAGACCGGCAAGATCGGCTTCGATTTCAAGCATCCGCTCCTGATTAATTCGGAGAATGCTCGAAGGCCCTGTGAATCGCTCAATTCTCGCCAGGTTCTCTAACGGCATCCACACACCGGCAGCCGTCTGAATTTGAATTTCTTCCAGTTTATCGGAGGCTGACCTGTCCTGAGGACTTAGCTGAACTAATACTTCAAACTCAACGCCCTCATCCACAAACGTGGTAGCCACGTCGCCCCTTACGGCATTACTGACGGCCGTTGCTACGTCGGATGTGTTCAATCCCACTCGTGAAATACGCTCACGATCCATCTCAATGCGAAGCTCAGGACGTCCCTGATCGGCACTGCTGAATACGCTGGAAATGCCTTCCATTTCCCGGAGACCGTCGAGTGTGTATGCTGCCAGTTCCTGGCGCACACCGGGATCATACCCGTATATTTGAACAATCAAACCGGACTCGCCATCCGGACTCAGAGGATCTTCGCGAACTTCTTTAATATTGGCTCCAGGAACACGTCGCATAGACTGCAACAGGGAGGACGTTATTTCAAATTGGTCACGGTCACGCTCTTCAATGGGCACCAGCTCTACCCGAATCACACCCTGATTTCCGCCGGGATTATCCGCCCCTTCAATCCCCGTCTTATCACCATAATCTGAAACAATCAGTCGCGCTTCGGGCACTTCATTCCGGATGACATCTTCCATCTGAATGATGGTTCGCTCCAGCTCAAAAAGATTCACGCCCGGCTCGCGCTGTACCTCAAGAATGATATTATTTTCATCCACTTCAGGGAAAAACTCTCCCCCGAGAAGCAGATAAATGGGCAGTGATGCAATAAGAAGTATGAATGCACCTAAAACAACCAGGCCACTCTTTTTCAGTGAGGCATTCAAAGCTTTATTGTAGGAACGCTCTAACCGATCGAGCTGTCGAGTTAAAAACGGCGCAATCCTGTTGGTAAATACACCAGAGACCCCCCGTTTAATAACTCCATACAGATAAATGACTGGGTAGAGAGCAATAACTATTACAAAGGCCGGCAGCGACAGTAATAAATTACGTGTTGATGTTTTGCTGTAGTCCTTTAGCTTTTTAAACGCAGACCGCTCATCGACTTCTTCAAGTTCTTTTTGAAACAGCTTGGAGCTGAGAACGGGAATAATTGTCAGCGCGACAAGCACCGATACAATAAGCGCAAAGGATATAGTAAGCGCGAGATCCCGAAACAGAATTCCCGCTATTCCCGGCACAAACAGTACGGGAAGAAATACAACGAGTGTTGTAAGCGTACTGATGAGAACCGGTGTCGTTACTTCCTGGGCTCCTTTCACAGAAGAGGTCGGGCCATCATCCCCTTCTTCTTTAAATCTAAAAATGTTTTCAAGTACCACAACCGCATTATCAACCACAAGTCCAACGGCAAGCGTAAGTCCGGATAGTGATATAATATTCAGGCTCACGTCTGCCCAGCTCATAATGCTGAAGGTAGTGATGATGGATACCGGAATTGAGATTGCAACAATCAGCGATGAGCGGCCGCTTCGAAGAAAGAGTAGCAGCATGGCCATGACCAGGAAAATTGCCTGAATTGCTGTTAGAATAAGGTTATTGATTGACATCTCAATGAAATCCGCCCGGTTGGTAAGAACATTGAGCTCTATGCCGGCCGGTAGAATGGTGCGCAATTCTTCAAGCGATTCGGTAACGCCGCCTGCAGCTGTTACAATGTTGCTGTCGCTCTGCTTGTAGATATTAATAATGACGCCATCGTTACCCTGTACGCGCACATTACCTATCGGCTGAGAAATCCCATCCTCTACTGTCGCAATATCTTTGAGGTAGACGGGGTTACCATCCTTTACAACCGCGATACTGTTCCGGATCTCCTCTACATTTGTAAATTCACCAATGGTTCGCAGAGAATAGGACGTTTGCCCTTCAGAGAGTTCACCGGCGGGAACCTGTACATTTTCCTGACGAAGGCGATTCGCGACATCACCAATATCAACATCAAACGTTCTCATTTGCGCGTTGCTGAGCTGTACGTTTATTTGACGGCTCAGACCACCCGCTGTTGCAGCTGATGCCACGCCCGGAATTCTCTCGAGCCGCTGTTCAAGCTGCTGAGTTGAAAATGTGCGTAGCTCTCGCGGACTCCGGGTATCTGACGTGAGCGTGAGCACTACAATAGGTTCATCATTTGGATCGTAGGAGAACACTACCGGCTGCTCGACATCCTGCGGCAAACTTCGGCGAATCTGATCAAGACGTTTTCGCACTTCAGTTTCTGCAAAAAAGAGATCCGTTCCCCAGCTAAAGTTAAGCCGGACGACCGAAGAGCCCTGGCTTGAATTTGATCGCACACGCTCTATTCCGGAAATACTGCCTACAGATTCTTCAATCGGTCGCGTGATCAACGTTTCCATGTCTTCCGGAGCAACGCCTTCATACGTTGTATAAACTGTAATTGTCGGAAACGAGACATCCGGATAGAGATTCAGGCGCAGGTCAGACAAGCCAAAAAGGCCGAAACCGATCAAGATGAGGCTTATCATCAACGAGGTAACCGGACGGTTGACAGCAATTTTTGAGAGATTCTTCATTGTATTACTCGTTACCGTTTGATTGTCCGCCTTCACGGTTACCGTTACCCTGTCCTGTTCCCGCTGCTGAACTATCCGGGCGCCCTTCTCCGGAAACGGCTCCATCAGCCCGCTCCATCACATCAATCGTTCCGCCACGGTCTGGTGCGGGGGGCTCTGTTCCGGCAACACGAATTCGTGCACCTTCCCGAAGGCCTGCCTGACCGGTCACAATTATATTCTGACCCTGTTGAAGTCCTTCAAGAATTTCCACGCGTTCACCCTGTTGAAGGCCGAGCGTTAAATTTTGTCGCACGGCTATGGTATCACCCTGAGCGACAAACACAGAATAATTCCTGCGAAGCTCCACTGTATTAGTTTCGGGTTCGATATAGGTCTCAACATTCTCAATCATGGCCGTTCGCGGGATCACAACCGTATTCTCTCTGGTCTCAAGCGTAATTCGTGATTCGGCAAGCACTCCCTGTCTCACCATTGGTGTGACATCAACAAGGCTAACAACAATTTCTCCAAGCCCGGTTTCAGGGTTCAGCTGCGGGCTGATTCTTGATATCACTCCTCTGGCAATAGACTGGCGGCTGTTGCTCAATTGCAGTTCAACCGGGAGGCCGACAGATACAGCATTCCAGTCTGCCATGGGCAGAAAAAGCCGGGTTTCATATCCAACAAGATTCGCGATTGTAAACGCTACAGTTCCTGTTGTTGCAACATCTCCTTCATCAATTTCACGGCTCAGCACAACCCCGTTAACAGGACTTCGGAGAACGGTATTTTCAAGATCTTCCCGGGTGTTCGTTAATGATGCCTGAGACGCTTCCAGCTGGGCGCGAGCCGTATTGTACGTTGCCCTGGTTTGATCAAACTCGAGAGAGCTGATGGCGCCGGACTCAAATAGCTGCTCCTGACGTGAGTACTGAATGCTGTCTCGCACGAAAGCAACGCGGGTCTGTCTGTTTTGCGCCTGGGCCTGCTCGTATGCATCCCGAAAAGGAAGCTCATAAATTTTTGCCAAGCGTTCTCCTGTTCTCACAGAATCTCCCAGGTCTGCGTAGATTGCAGTGACCCTGTTACTCACCTGAGGGTTGAGGTCTACAATTGCTTGTGATCTGATGGTGCCAAACGAACGAATTTGATCTGATATTGAAGATGCCTGAACTTCCAGTACTTCCACACTGGTTGCCTGTCCACCCGCTTGGCCAAATCCCCGACCACCACCTTCTTCTGGAGTATCGAAGCCGCAGCCGGTTATAAGTGTTCCCGAAATGAATGCTAATACGCTAAGAAGTGCTATTTTTTTCAATTTATTGATGATGCGTTGTTAATAGATAATGTTTGATTTGAAATGTAGGGACTTCTGACGGGCTATGAACATCGTTGTTACATCATTTAATTCCTGATTACTCTATTTTGCACTTTTTTTATAAGCTTTTACAAGATATGGACTTAGATACGCTTCCCAAATTTTCACCTCTCTCAACCGGAACAGTGCAGCCACCCTTTTGAAATCAATATCAGGCATGCCGCTTCCGGGTGGGTTGTGAGGTGAGTCTTAACCCGGATTCGGGAAGTTGTTAAGCGTTATTGGTGCATTGCTTATCAAGGTCTGAAACATTGATACAGATCGACAACAAGGTACTATTGGGCGTTCACCCCGCAGCAGCAGGACTAAAAGAAGAAAGTGCCGGAAAAAAAGCACACTAAACCACCCTGCACTGAACTTATGAATCTGAGTTCGATAAATAAACAAGGTATTGAAAGTCCCCCTTCCCTTATTAGTGCCGTTACCACTAAGAGGGCTTTGCCCCAACGGGATGCCTGCGGCACAAAACCGTGCTTTTGCCACATTTCGTCGTTATCGTGACATTGAAATCCTCACGTCCGCCAGCTGGCGGACGCTCCGGTTCCATCCGCCGGCTGGCGGACTGGCCTTGAACTATGACAAAATCACTGGTTCTGCAAAGCCCTCACTAAATAGATTTAGTTTAACTTACAGCGAAATCTGATGCATTTCCCGAAAACGATAAATTTGCATACGTATCTTATTTACTGGTAACGGTATTAGAGACTTCTGTAGTCGTTTTTTATAATCGAACTCAGGTTACAGGGGTTTGATGACGGGCTAATGGCGGGAAATTCTTTCTGAAGCATCCTTGATGTACTACTTTTTATCCGCTTAATAAACTGACGTGGGATCTATTCAATTATTTCTCCAATAACTCAATCCGGTATTTAACTACGGTCTCACCACCAGTATCCTCATCTATCTCTTTGCTGTAGAGATACCCGTTTTTGATGTCAAATATGCGTTGTTTACGAGGACGCTGCAGCTTCGCAAGTAGTTTTCCGGATGGAGCCAAAATCCACCACTCATAATTCTCTCGATGTGGACCCATGTGCACCGCTGCCCAGATCCTGTCTTCATCATCCACCATCAAATCAGCCAGAACAGGGTTGGTTTCGGGCAGCTCCTCCTCGCTGTTTTCAAATGCATTCCAGATATCGCGAACGTTGTATCGTGACGCCCCGGTATAGTATTCGAGATTAAATGGTGATCCGGTTACAGGGTAATAAATAGCCGATTGATAGACCCCGTTTGCATCATATATTTTGATCAGGAAGTCTCGGGTCCAGGCCGAATACAGTTCATCTTTGGTGGACAAGGCTGTAATTGTACTCCCCATAAACGGTAACGTCATGGAAGGACTGGGCGGGGTTGTCTGCGGCCTGATGGTGAATCCGGCCGGGAATTCCAGTGGTTCAGGATTCAGAACATTTCCATCTGTGTCCATCAGGAGATACTTATGAACCGGTGCCTTGCCGAAAGGCACCCTTTCAGCGAATACAACAAGATGATTCCCGTCATTTCGGGTGTCGAGCCTTGCAAACCTCAGGTTCTGAACCGCCTCATGATTATGGACGCTCCACTGCTCTATCAACGTTGATCGTTCAAAAGAGTAATTTGCTCCGTTATAAACATTCAGGCGTTGGTTTGTATGATCTAAGGCGTAAACATTGCCGGCACTGGCGTACATAGAAATTAACATCTCAAACTCACCGGGTCCTTTACCTCTTCCGCCGATTGGGGTATGGTACGTGCCATCGGGATTATAAACATAAAGGGAGTTGCGGGGAGGAAAACCGCCCCCCTGTGTGTCAATATCCCATATAATAATCCTGCCGTTATCGTCCACAACACTTCTTGCAATACGTGTCAGAAATGGCTCTCCAGTTTCACCAAAAGACTGCACCGGTATGAGCTCCACGGAATAAGCCGGCTCCGATTCTCCCGGGTAGATCGTGAGGTTTTCAACATCCTGAATGCGCTGAGGAATGACATCGAGGATCTGAATGTGTTCAGTTTCCGGCTCTTGAGCACATTGAACAAGAAGAATACACAAAAGTAAGGTTAGTGATCGTCTCATATGTTCATATGTTTGCAAATCTTTGGGAGTATTCAATAAAGATTGTCCTCGAATATTATTCTTATAGCCTAACTGGTTTGACATACTTATAGAAATACTCCCTAGACCGCTAATAAATATAACCTTTTAGGCCACACCAGGTATAGCGACAGTACCACAGTCATTGTGACATTGCGAATATAAAACCTCTACTTCATTCATGCATCCCTGAGGATCCGACATACTACTATATTGATAGAAGTAACACGTGTAGACTATATCGCATTGACAAAAGCTACCAGGGCAGTCTTCACTCCCCGCCATAATATTCTTCATAGCGCTTCGCGGTTCTCCACTTCGTTACGAATCATGTCGGCTTAAAACGCCGTCAATACTTCCTGATAAGTTTGTATTCATTATTTCTCCTCGTTTGGTTTTGAAATAAGCCCATTTTCATCCCATGTACCTGCGGAACAAGGCCGGGCGTGTGTTTAACTTCTGAAGTATTATACCTATAATATTTAACGTCTCTCCCCTCATTAATTTAGGGGGTGAAATGAGTTAATATTGAATGAACCCATCAGATAGCTCCTATTTATAAACAAGTAGCTTATTCCATTTCAATCCTATACCGCACCACCTGCTGCAGGCCGGTTTCTTCATCCGTTTGGCGGGTGTACATCTTGCCGTTTTTCACCACTTCAATCGGCTCATCCCGCGGCCATTCGAATCTGGTGATGAGCTCACCAGACTCTTCTAAAACCCACCATTCATAGACATCAAAGTCCTCCACAATGGTGGAGACCCACAGGCGGTTTTCGTCGTCTACAATTAAATCGTTCAGGGCCGGCCACGTATCGGGCAAGCTATCGGCTTCACTAATCATTGCCTCCTCAACTCCATCACCCATCGGCGACGTCTTTTTCTCTTCATACAGGTCAATGAGTTCTCCACGTGTTACCGGCAAGTTGGTGTAGGGATGGCTGATTGTTCTTAAAATAGTTCCTTTAGTGTCTTGGACATTTATCTTAAACTCTTCGGACCTGGCGGTATATATCTCCTCATTGTCCGATATGGCAAACAGAGATTTTCCAAAAAACGGAAATGTTCGGATTGCATTATAAGGTCTTGCAGTATTTTCAACCAGGTAAATCAAATTAATGCGGTCTTGCTGTTCTAAAACCGGGCCGCCCAAAATAGTTCTGTCGCTATTCTGTATCATATAACGGATATAACTAATCTGATCTCGATATGCGTATTCTGGTCGTCTGTAGGGAATTAGAAAATTTCCACTTTTTAGAGGGTAGACTCGTGTTGCATTGTATCCAACCAAATCCTTTGCATACTCCTCTTTATTATCTGCCACTATAACTAAAGTGCGAGAAAAAGTAAGATCATTTAGCGAAAAAACGTGCACTCGATGGGGAAATCGTGTATCTCCATCTGTTACATAAAGCTTGCCACTAATTATTCTTATAAACGTATCCGTTCTGATTTCAAAAAATTCACCCGGCCCCCGGCCTTCTCTCCCAAGAGACGTAATGAATGTACCGTCAGAATGAAATACATGAATTTTCGTTTGATCGCGATCCGCTATGAAGACTCGATTCAGACTATCTACTTCAATCGCATTGAACACTCCAAGTAGAATGTCATCAGTACTTCCGTATGTCCTGTCCTGTTTAAAACTAAATTGTACAGCTGCATCTTCGTTTGTATAAGTAGCTTGCGTTTGCGGGGATCGAACTGCCTGTTGACTTTCTGATTCTTTCGAATCCAAATTAATATCATCTGAGGCATCTTTAGCTGAGCAGCTGGAAAGACAAATTGTGAAAAAGAATATTATTACTGTAAGTCTCATTGGCAGACTATGGATGGCATTTAAGAGAAAAATGGTAAATCAGTCAACTTGTAAAAATTGACTGATTTCATTTTATTATCAATTCACATTTTTTGAATGAATACTAAGAGACCTTTGCATAGCTACCCAATAACTCGCTTTTTGTATGTGCTGAAGGTGAGTGACACCCTTCAGCCGGCCCCAAAGGTATTCCTTCGGAACAAAACCAGACGACAGATGGGTATTTTAAAGCCCATCGTTGAATGATGCCTACGCTTCCATCACATAGGTACAGTCATGAGGTGCCGGACCGGGGGTTCCTGCTTCGCCTGGCCCACATATTTCGTAAGCCCCTGTTTCGCAATCATCAGCAGTGCCCTCACAACTTGAATTTTGGCAATTTTTGCATCTTATGTAGACATCCCCTCCTCCCGGTACTTGTGGATCACCCGCCATTATATGTTTCATCTCTGAACGGCTTAAAACGCCTTCGATAGTTCCTGATAAACTTGTATTCATTATTTCTCCTCGTTTGGTTTTGAAATAAGCCCGTTTCATCCCAATTATTTTTGGAACCAGGCCGGGCATGTAGTTGCCTTCTGTTGCAACATAGGTAATTTAAGTGACGTCTCACCCCTCATTATTTTGGGGGGTGAATTACCTTATGATTGAAAAATCACCCTCAGAGTCTATTTCAAAACAAGAAGCTTACTCCATTTCAATCCGGTACCGCACCACCTGCTGCAGGCCTGTCCCCTCATCCGTTTCTCGCGTGTACATCTTACCATTTTTGATGACCTCAATCGTCTCATCACGGGGCCATTTGAATGTGGTGATGAGCTCACCGGACTCTTCTAAAATCCACCATTCGTAGACATCAAAGTCCTCCACAATGGTGGAGACCCACAGGCGGTTTTCATCGTCAACCAACAGCTCATTTAGTGCAGGCCATGTGTCGGGGATTGAATCAGCCTCGGCTATCATTGCCTCCTCAACTCCATCGCCCATAACCGATGTCTCTTTCTCTTCATACAGGTCGATGAGTTCTCCACGTGTGACCGGCAGGTTGGTGTAGGGATGGCTGATTGTTCTTAGAATGGTTCCTTCAGTGTTTCGGACATCGACCTTAAACTCTTCGGACCTCGCGGTATAAATTACATCGTCGTCTGAAATCGCAAACAAAGATTTGCTAAAAAATGAGAAGCTTTTGATCGCCTCATAGGGAATTTCTGTCTTGGTAACAGTGTGTATTAATTGTTTTCTGTCTTTTTGCTGAATGATAGGTCCTTTTAATATTCTGGAAGTACTATCTTGTATCATAAATTTTATGTGGCTCTCATCGTCTTTATAGTCATTCGGTGACCGATTATAAGCTACAAGTATATAAGTACTTTCTAAAACATTGTACTTTAAAGGATAGTAACCAGATAGTTCGTTAGAGTAATCCTGTCTATTCTTTCCAATAAGATTGATCGTCATTATAAATGTAAAATCAGTTAGATCGAATACTTGTAACCGATCTGGGAAGAAATTGTACGAATTTGCGTAACTCGGGACATATAGTTTATTTGAATCAATTCTAAGTTTTGTGTTAGGAGAAATAGCAGAGAATTCCGCAGGCCCATTACCCTCCCTGCCAATAGACGTGTTATATCTGCCATCTTCATAAAAAACATGCACTACAGTTTGGTCACGATCCGCGATGTAAACTCTGTTATTGGCATCTACCGTAAAATCTCCCATAACACCAAGTAAAACATCATCCGATGATTTGAATGTTTGCTCTCTTTCAAATTTTACCTCACCATTAATAACCGATTTATTTTGCCCGTGTTCATATGTAGTGTCGTTTAATGACTCCGCTTCATGAATCATTATTTCCTGATCTATCTCATCAACTGGCTGCTTTTTTTCAATTTTAGTACAAGCGATAAATAATGCGAAACACGTAAAAATGATAAACATACAATTATGAGATATAGAAGCTGCATATGATACAATTAGAAACATTTTCTGACTAACGATTTTAATTAATCCAAGGTAGATAATATAAATAGTTTAATTTCTTTGAGTATCAAACAAATCTGTTTAATCAATTTTCGATTAGGCGATTAAAACAATGGAGACTCACTATTCTGTCATTTTATATTCAGTAAATTCAAAGTCGCATTTAAAGTGTCAATAACAATTTTCAATCAAATCTGCATTTATTAGACAAATCCTACCTCATCATTTATAAAATAATGAAGCAGGAATATTAATTAATTAACTTCTATGCATGTATATCCAGGACCTCCACTACCTGCATAGCCTGGTCCACAAATTTCAAGACCTCCTGTTTCACAATCATCTGCCCATCCCTCACAAGATGAATTTTGACAATTGTCACACCGAATAAAAGCATCACCTTCTCCCGGTACTTGTGGATCACCTGCCATAATATGTTTCATCTCACTTCGGCTCAATACGCCTTCGATATTTCCTGATATGTTTGTATTCACGGTTTCTCCTCGTTTAGTTTTGAAATAAGCCCCTTTCATCCCAATAACATTCGAAACTAGGCCGGGCATGTGGTTGCCTTCTGATGCAACATAATTAATTTAAGTGACGTCTCTCCCCTCATTATTTTGGGGGGTGAAATGAGTTAATATTGAATGAACCCATCAGATAGCTCCTATTTATAAACAAGTGGCTTATTCCATTTCAATCCTATACCGCACCACCTGCTGCAAGCCGGTTTCTTCATCCGTTTGGCGGGTGTACATCATGCCGTTTTTGATGATCTCAATGGGCTCTTCCCGCGGCCATTCAAACGTTGTGATTAGCTCACCAGACTCTTCCAACACCCACCATTCGTAGACATCAAAGTCTTCTACAATAGTGGAGACCCACAGCCGGTTGTTGTCGTCAATGAGAAGATGTTTCAGTGCCGGCCAATCCTTCGGAAAATTAGCGTTCTGAAGTGCATCGCGAGCTGTATCGTTGCTATAACTATCGATGAATTCACTTCTACTCAACTCAATATTTTCAAATTGTGTATGCAGAGAATAATCCAGTGAACCATCAGGGAAATATCTATCTATTTTAAATTCATCTGTCCAAGCCGTATAGATATTTAAATTCTGTCCCTGAGCCATTAGAGAGCGTCTTTCAAAATCAAGCAACATTGATATTGCTACACCGGTCGACCTATCTGCGAAAATTGGAGCATCTTTTAATTCGATCAAAGGTTCATTTTCAAGTTGATTTCCATCATACAAAAGATGATAGATCAACTGACGATCTTCAGCACTGTTCAATTTGCTAAATTCGAGCAGTATTTTATTACTGTTTTGTATGTAAAAGTCAGTGACTCTTGCCCCGTTTATACTTTCAACATTTCTCCAAATTGCTGGGTCAAGATTAATGGTTCGTTCAAACCCCAAACTCTCTGTAGAAAAGATGTTTATAAATTGACGATTGGTATCTAAAACGTAAAGTTTATCATCAAATAGCCTCATATGACCTACAGATCTGAATTCACCTGGGCCATCACCACGCTGACTTATTGGCCCTACATGGGTTGCGTCAGACTCAAAAACCTCAATCACATTTCTCCTTGTATCTGCCATATAGATACGATCTGACTTATCAATTTGAATAGCGCCCAACCGACCTATCAAAATGTCATTATTATCTCTAAAAATAATCTCTTTTTTTAATTCAATTTTGTAAAGTTTTCCTTTGTTAATATTTAAAGTCTCTGCTTCATTTGGGGTACTAGCCTCTCCAGAGCATGAAATAAAAAAAAGTACGAATACATAAATGGGTAATCTTGAATACATTCTCTGAATTTTTTTCGGTTTAGTGAAATATACCGAGTTAATTTTCACTTGCTTTACAAGCATTTTATTAGAAATAGAAAATGCAATGAAGATTGAATGTAAGCCAACTTCATTGCATGTCTTTTTCGAATTACATAGGACTTTCTTGTGGTTCTTCCGGCGGATATGTTTGATTAGTTTCTGGATGATGTACCTGGCAACATTCCATGTTTGAGATTCCACCTCCACATTGTACATCACCAAACCAATAGTCATTTGCATAACACTTGACATCTCTGAGATCACCTGTTCCAGCAATCGTTTTCCTCATCTCACTACGGCCCAAAGTGTCTTGTATACTTACCGGTATGTTTGTATTCATCGTTTTTTCCTCGTTTGAGTTTGAAATAAGCCCATTTCATCCCAGGTACTTTCGGAACAAGACCGGGCATGTGGTTGCCTTCTGATTCAACATAATTAATTTAAGTGACGTCTCTTCCCTCATTATTTTGGGGGGTGAAATGAGTTAATATTGAATGAACACATCAGATAGCTCTTATTTATAAACAAGTGGCTTATTCCATTTCAACCCTATACCGCACCACCTGCTGCAGGCCGGTTTCTTCATCCGTTTGGCGGGTGTACATCTTGCCGTTTTTGATGACTTCAATCGGTTCATTCCGGGGCCATTCGAATGTGG
>Ga0306912_1000839_pt1 | contig 16188 bp, 17 predicted proteins | sample AntRauFillE10628_FD_190443 | JGI IMG/M metagenome (GOLD analysis project Ga0306912, IMG submission 190443) | Saline lake microbial communities from Rauer Islands, Antarctica - Metagenome Filla E10 #628 (v2) (version 2) | ecosystem: Environmental > Aquatic > Non-marine Saline and Alkaline >... | reverse complement strand
GTCTTCGGCAGGGGCCATGCAGATCGTCAACACCGTTGTTTATGTGCGAACCTATCTCGGGCTTGCCGAGGAATGGGTCGCCATTGCCTTTGCAGCCGCAGGCGGTGGCTCCATGGTAGTGGCCCTCACACTGCCGGGCATTCTGAAAAGAGTTCAACCACGGCCCTTCATGCTGGCCGGCGGATTCCTTCTGGCCACGAGTGTCCTGGCCGGGGCCACAATGCCGGGTATCAGCTTTCTGGTTCTGCTGTGGTTCCTGATGGGTGCCGGGATGTCGATGATTATGACGCCAGCGGGACGGTTGTTGACCCGATCAAGTCGCGAGAATGACCGTCCGGCGCTGTTTGCCGCTCAGTTTTCGCTGTCCCATGCCTGCTGGCTGATCACCTACCCCCTTGCCGGATGGCTTGGAGTGCAGGTTGGTTTGATGGGCGCTTTTATTGTTCTTGGTTCGATGGCACTTTTATCGGCCGTTGCTGCCGTGATGCTTTGGCCCCGACAAGACGCCGACGATCATCATACCTATTGGCCGAAATAAAAAGGGCGCGCTACCCATTGAGTAGCGCGCCCTAACTATGCTAACTGAATTTTACAATTCGCCGGTGTGGTTTGCTCCAACGGGGTTGCCGAACTCATCCACAAACACGAACAGCTTGGCTTTGTTTTCATCAGCGGCCTGTGGATTGGCGTACTCAACAACCCAAAGGTTACCGGCCGAGGTAGAACGCTGCTGTGGGCTACCAGCCTCAACACCTTGCCACTCGGAGGACACCTGATTTGAGCCAACCAGTTGCTGCTTTACGGCCTCGGCTTTCTGCGTTGCCTGTTCTTTGGAGATGGGCTCTGAAACGCCGTGGCTATGGCCTGCGCCAGCAAATGCTTGGCCTGTGAACGAAAGAACAATAACGGTTGTGAACGATAGAATGAACTTTTTCATGGAATAATTCCTTAGAGATGATTGGTTGATTACTTCTTAGTGATGCCGTCATAAAAACCGCTGGTCTGGAGAACGATGGTAACTGTCGCCTCGCCGCGATTTCGCCAATACCAGCCATGGGTGCCATCAAATGGCGCCTCGAAAGCCCCGTTGGCAGCAGGTTCATTTCTTCCCTGCCAATAGCTGGTGAAATTGTCGCCGTCGTTGATTCGCTCACCGTGCATGTCAAAATTAACCGGGCCGCCTTCTGAGGCCCAGTTGAAGACCATGCGGTCACCGGCGTTCATGGTGGCCTTCACTTCAAGACCTTCATCCGGTTTCAGCGTGACGGTCGTGGTGTCGGAACTGAGCGTGCTCTGAGTCTTCCACACAGGGCCCGATGAAAGCGCGAGCAGGTTGTCAGAGGAGGAATCGGCTTCCGGAGACGCAGCCTCCGCAGCCTCTGCCTGGCTGAGCATGGTCAGCCCCATCTTCTGGCCCAGCCCGGTCGGATCAATGCCATATTCCGCAGGCAGAATAGCCGTAATCAGAACCAGCAAGCCGATGAGCGCCGCAACGCCGGTTGCCTTGATCAGGCTCTTTGTCGAAGGCAGCCCTTCGCGATTCATATTTGAAATGTCTTGCATGATCTATCTCCTCAGGAAACCGAGTACAGGCCAGTCAGCTGATAACCCATCAGCATAAAACCGGTGCTCATTAACAGGACGTTGGCGGCGAACGCCTGGCGGGGAAAGACGTCGGATCTGCGCCAGAAATTCATGGCAATCAGAATGACGCTCAATGCCATTAGCTGGCCGATCTCGACGCCGACGTTAAACGCCAGGATGTTTGCCACCAGGCCATCGTCGGACAGCGTGAAGTCCTGGAGCTTTGTCGCCAGACCAAAGCCGTGGAAGAACCCAAAGATGAGGACCGCCGCTTTGGTGTTGGGTTGAAAGCCAAACCAGCGCCGAAATGCACCCAGATTATCCATAGCCTTATAGATCACGGAAAAACCGATAATGGCATCGACCATGTAGGCGTTGACGTTGGTTTCACTGAGCACGCCGTACAGAAGCGTGACACTATGGCCCACGGCAAACAGGGTCACATAGATGCCCACATCCTTCATGCGGTACAGGAAGAAAATGACCCCCGCCAAAAACAGGAGATGGTCATAACCGGTCACCATGTGCTTGGCACCCAGGTAGATAAAGGGCAACAACTGTGCCCCGCTTGATTGCTCGATGAACAGGGCATCACCTTCTTCAACGCCATGAGCAAAAAGCAGGGGAGAAAAGAACAGGCAGGCGAAGGCAACAGCAAAAAGTAAAAGCCCACGCACGCACCTTTCTACGCTTGAAAAGCGCAGTAACGGCAAAAAATTCATTCGGTTATCTCCGAATTATGAAATCAAAACGTGTGAACGGCGCTATGGCGCCAAAAATGAGGTGCGGGCTTTAAGCTTTCGGAGGGCGATACAGTGACGACGCCTGCTCAGACAGAGGCGACGGGGGGCTTTGCAATTCGGGCATATTCCGCCCGGGAGGAAGTGATATGGCCGAAATATCCAAAGGCAGGTGATTTTCAGATGCACCCAGCACATGAAGCAGCTGATGATCCCCGTCAGTCATCTCGACGGAATCCAAGTGAAGGTGATCAAGGGACGAATCGTGAAAATGCCCGTGATTTTCAGCAAATTCAATCAAAGACAGGCTTTGGGACGCCTGGTGAACATTCTGATCCGAGGCCCACGCACCGCGAAAAAGGATCAATAATAATAGTGCAATGACTATCAAAATCGCTTTGCTAACTGTGGGTCGAACTTGGCTCAAAAACACGGATGTTGCCAGTTGTTAAATTCAGGCCGGAATATTATCTAAATGCGGTATTCATTGCAAAAGAATGCTTTTGTTACATAGAGACGTAGTTTTCCGCAGACGACTACATTCGCTGATTTAACTTGGGGCCGGTATTTGGAGTTGGCTGCAATTCGCCGTGGATGATCTTGCCGCTGCAAGACCGGGACGGGTTTAGGCTGACCTCGCTGACTTACAACAAGGTTGTGGATGAGAATATCCATGAGATAGTTAAAGTCACGCGTAACCGGTCGGGCCTACCTAAGGTCGATAGGCCCGATTATGACAGCAATTATTCAGGCTACTTTTATTACATCGCCCTTTTCAGCTCACCGTAGTCACCATCGGTGCGAAGCATCAGTGTGATGTCATTATCGTTGCGATTGCGGAAGAACCAACCGTGGTTGCCGCTCGGGTGAGTTGCCCTGATGCTGATGTGGCGTCAAGAATTGAGTCTCTGGGCAATTGCTGATTGCTAAGTTAACCCGCCGGAGGACGGAATTTGTCACCTTGAGACATCAGAAATCGACGCTGATACCCACATAGGCCGTGCGAGGCAGGTTGGGTCTGGCGCCATGGGGGCTGCGGGAAACGATTTCCTGGTCATCGAGGACGTTATCGATCTTGGCATAGACCCGGGTGGATGAGTTCAGGGCGTAGCTGCTGGAGAGGTCCACCACGGTGTAGTCGTCGGTTTTACGGAATGTGTTATCAGTGCCTGAGCGGTCACAGCTGTTGTCGATGCAGGTTTCGTCAACATACGAGATATTGACGTAGGCATCCCAGAGGTTGCCATCGCGCAGGCCTGCACGCACAGATACGACATTTTCGGGCAAGTCTGCCAGGTTGTCGCCCTTGCGCACGCTACCATCGTCGCTGTCTTTGGTGACTTCGGCATTGGTGTAGGTCCAGGTGGCCTGCACCGGCGCAGTCAGACCGTTGGCGAGCGTGAACTCAGAGGCGGCCAGCAACTCGATGCCCTGAATCTTCGATTCTCCTTCGCTGACTGTCCCGGAATCAATGATCTGATTGCCGACGCTGCAGGGATTGGCGATGGAGCAGTTTCTCACGGTATTTTCATAATCGCTGTAGAACACGATGGCTTCGGCACGCAAGCCACCATCGTTATATCGTGCGCCAGCCTCGAAGTTGGTGCTCAACTCCGGCTCCACGTTAGTGCCGCCTGAGCCGGCGGGCGCCATGCCGCGGTGCACGCCACCGATCAGGGTAACCGTTGGGCTCAGGCGGTAGGTTGCGCCAAGGCCGGGCAGCACTTCGCTGGTGTCGTTGCTGGCAGTTTCTGTTTCACTGGCCGACGTGCGCTCTGAGGTGCTCCAGCGGGTCTGCGAGGTTTCAATATCCTCATAGCGCAGCAGGGCGGTTACGGTCAGGTCGGGGGTAATGGCGATCCGGTCTGCCAAAAACAGGTTAAGGGCTTCGGCCTCATCGATGCGGTTATCACCGCCGGTGGGTGCGATCTGTTCAACAAACTCGAAGGCCGGGCGGCCGTTGTTGATGACCTGCTCATAGCGATCCTTGGGCTGGAAGCGATCCGCTTCATCCTCGTGCACGCGGGCACCAATGGTAATGTCGTGGCGCATACCCGCCAGTGTGAGGCCATAGTCGGCTTTCACTTCGATACCCTGGGACAGGTATTCCCGTGCGCCGTTGGTCAGCGTGAATGGGCCAACGGGCTCGGTACCCTGAAGCTGGCTGTAGGCAGTCTGGTCGCCATTGTTGGCGGCTTCAATCAGGTTGTTGAAGTTGCCTTTGTACCAGTTGCGCTTGAACTCGTTGCGGTAGAGCGTGGTGGTCAGTGACAGGTCTTCAGTCAGTTCCACCAGATGCCTGGCGGAGTAGCCCTTGTGGCGGTTGTCCATGTTGTCGAGCTGGGACAGGAAGTAACGCTTGTTCGGGTCACGCCTGAAGTCGTCGTCGGTTAGTCCAAGGTAGGTTTCGTTGCTCAGTTCCTCACTGTACTGGAACTTCAGATCGAGCTGGTGATAAACGTCAGCGGAGGCGTCGGAATTAAAGCGCGCCTTGGCAACGTAGTCCTGCTTTTCGAAACCGGTATCACGGCTGGACTGCTGCAGTTCCTTGAAGCCGTTTGTTTCGTCCTGGAAGGTTTCGATCACGAATCCGGCGTTGTCGGTGCTGTTGCCGTACCAGCTGTGAATGCGTTTGCCTGCATTTTCCGAGATTTCGGTCGTTACGTTACCAGCTTCCGATGAGGGAATTGGTGTTGAACGCAGGTTAATGGCTCCACCCACCGTATAGGGGCCGTAACGCAGCAGGTCTGGCCCTTTCAGAACCTCGATTCCGTTCATTCTGCCGAACGTTGGTGAGTAGTAAGCCGCTGGCGCCGAATAGGGTGCCGGAGCGATCATCACGTTATCTTCCATCAGTGTGATCTTGGAAGAGCGGCCGGAGCCTGAGCCACGAATGCCGATGTTCGGGCGCAGGCCGTAGCCATCCTCTTCCTTCAGGTAAACCCCTGGCACCTCTCGCACGGCTTTGTGAATGTCCGTGTACTTCATGGTTTCCAGGTCTTCGCTGGTAACCACATGGGCGGAACCGGGCAGGGCGGATGCGGATGCATCATCGCCGATGATGACCAGTTCGTTGAGGCTATGCTCTTGGGCCATGGTCGGCACAGAGGCGGAAAGGACCGCCAGTGCCAGAAGGTTTCGGGAAAAAGGCGTAGACATGTTGCTCTCCTGTTACAACGGGTTAAAATCAGGGAGGCAACTATACAAATGTTAATCATTAACAACAAGCACAAATTCTCATCTAATGGTCTTTCGCGTACATGCCAATCTCTTGCGGGGTGTTTAACGGAGCTGGAACGCGACCGGCAATTGGAAGCGGAAGGTCTCGCTGGTCATGTCATCCGGTACTGGCGGAAACGGCGACGCCTGTTTCAGCATATTCAGCGCTGCGTCATCCAGTATGCGGTGGGATGAGCCTTGTAACAGGTGATAGTTCAGGAGTCGACCCGCCCGATCAAACTCGAACACCACGATGGGCGTTCCCTCCAGGCCAAGTCGCCGGGCACTACGTGGATAGTCCCGGTAGGCGCTCAAGTGGCGCACGAGCTTGGCAAGGTAGCTGTCCGTCTGCGGTGATGCCCCGGCGCGCAGCTGTTTTTTTGTGAGCCGGGCTGGCGTTGCTGCTTTTTCGGATAGGTCAGCAACCGCTTTTTCCGCTGGTTTGGTGCTGGTTTTTACAACTGGTTTGCTTGCTTTCTTAGCCGGGACCGGGACACTTTCTGGCTCTGGCTCTGGCTCTGGCTCTGGCTCTGGCTCTGGCTCTGGCTCTGGCTCTGGCTCTGGCTCTGGCTCTGGCTCTGGCATCGGGTCGGGTTTCGGGGCTGGCTCTTTGGGTGAAGGCTCGGGCTGTTTTTTCGGTTCCGGCCTTGGAGCCGATTCGCCGACTGGTTGCGCAGCCGATTCCGGTTCAGGTGCCTGGTCGGCCAGTGTAATGCGAATCGAGCGAGTCTGGTTGGCTGGGTCCTTACCCTCGGGGATCGTGACCTGCGGTTGTGCCGTGGATAGTGCGATAAGCAGTATCGTTCCGGTCAGGCTGACTGCTGCCAGCAGAATAAATAAGTGCGCCCGTAAACTCATGAGCCGGGCTCGACCAGTAAGATAATGTCCTTGTAGCCACCGCTTTCCAGTCGCTGAAACAGTTTTTCCATAGCTGCCATGGTCATCGAACGGTTGGCCCCAATACGCAAAGGCGTTTCGTTATTGGGTACGGGCAGAAGATCCAGTAATTCGGCTTCGGTGATTGACTGGCCATCAACGAACCAGTCACCGGAACTTTTGACGATCAGATCCGCCCGGGGCTGTTCGGGCGATTGCTGAGCCTTGGAGCCTGGCAGATCGGGCAGGGAGGTAGAGCTTATCTGGCCCACCGCGATAAAAAACATCAGCAACAGGAACACCAGATTGATCAGCGGCATCAGATTGTCTTCCACCCGGGACAACAGTGTTTTTTCGCTACCGGCAATCGGCACGCTCAACGTCGTCCGCTGTGCATTGCTTGACAATCTCACGACTCACTGACCCTCACGATTCGATGACATGCGCTTCCAGTGAACGTCGATGCCGGCGCTTTTCAGGGTACTCAGGCTGAACGTGAAATTCGCCAGCGAGGCCTCCCCAAGTGCTTTCAGGTTCACTTCTCCAGTCCCGTTCTCCGTAAACTTCCTGACCATCGCGGGTATTTGCAGACGTTGCCCGCGCCAGCCCAGCGTGCCATCACCGTAGAGTGTCATTTCCGGTATTTGCTCTCCGGCGACCGATCCCTTTGGCGTGGTGGCGTTGTCCAGCGCCAAGTGCTCCACTGGTAGCAGTCGGGTGGTTAGCATGAAGAACACCAGTAGAATAAACACCACATCAATTAGCGGCGTCAGTCGGATCGGCAACGGTCGGGCCGGGCGAGGTTCAACCAGTTGCATAGGCGGGGTCGAGCTGAGCGGCCCTGGGTTCTGCAGTCACCGTGGTCGCTGGCCTCTCGGTTGAAAGGGCCCGGGTTTCGCGAACCTCAATGGGCGTGGTAATCACCCGCACCAGCGTGTCATTGATCATCAAGTTCAGCCGGCGCAGGCGGAATTCCGCCCAGGCGGCAATAGCCGCAAAAGGAATCGCCACCACCAGCCCCGCCGCGGTGGTGGTCAGCGCTTCGTAGATACCGCCGCTGAGTTGCGATGCATTGGCCTGACCTTCTGCCACCGACATGGCGCTAAAGGCAGACATCATTCCCATTACCGTGCCCAGCAGGCCCAGCAACGGCGCCAGTGCGGCAATCACTTCGATGATTTTCAAAGGCGCCTCGAATGGCTTCAGCGCCTGCTGGGATTGGCGTGCCAGTTCTTCACGCACGTCTGTTCCATCGCGGCACTCAAGGCTGGTGATCATCGCCACGCGAATCATCTGTAACAACGGGTTGTATCGGGCAAGCCAGCCCGAGACGTCGTTCAACGCTTCAACACAATGCTGTGACGGTTGCTGTTGCCACTGGTTGAGGGTTTTTCGCAGGCGTGAAGTCAGGCGAGGCGCGAAGAGCGCACCGGTGATAACCAGATAGAAGAACGCCACCAGGCCAAAAACCGCCAGTCCCAGCAGCACCCACATGACGGGGCCGCCCATCTCGGTCAGTTGCTGCAGGGGGCTTATGGCCGCTCCGCTGAAATCCGTGGTGAGGGGGTTCATGGCGATCTGGCTCCTAGAAAATAAGGGCGCGAATGATAACGATTTATATTCAATTAGTAAAGTTGTCAACACGTTAAATCCCGGAAACCCTCTACGGAAGCAAGATCATGCTATTAAAGTCAGGGCCGCCCGAGGTCCGTCTTCTTGCTTGGCGTCGCTGTATCGCTCCTGCTGGAAGCCGCGGCTTATCATCGGAATTTCAGTCAGCCAGACCTGCCTGCTTATCCGGCTGATATTGTCTAGTGCCATGTGTTAAATCCGATTGCCGCTGTGGATGCGCTGGCACACATGTCACCGTTGGCGGGGGTGTTTTCCAGCAGCGACCACCTGCAAACCGTCACGGCACTCGCGGCAGCTTATTCGGCTTGCCAGGAAAAGACTGGCGAATTTGTTATCAGGTCAAGAATAAAGCGGCTATGCGTGCGCGATTGCAGACCGAGGAGCAGGGTGGTTGTTGGTTTGCCGAGATTCAGGATCCGCCAAGCCAGAATTAGCATTTTCCATAGTAAAGAACATGATTACGGTTGCTGCTGCAATAATTTTTTTTGTATTGAATTCTATTTTCCAAATTATCGAAATTGATTTAGTGATTCAGTTTGGTTTCAGGTTTGTATGTTGTAATACCTGAGCTTTAGGTGCCACCAGCACGGAATAACGGTGCAAATGGTTCCGGAGTTTTTGCGTTTTTGGGTTTTATTTGCCGCAGGAGCAATCCTGCGGTATTTTTTTATTCTGTTTGAAATCTCTGAGGTACGCACTTCCTTCTTGTGGACTTAGGAAGATCTGAAGAACTTTTCAAAATTAGCGATAGTAGTGCCATGGCCAACCGCATAGGATTTTTCGCCACCATGGGCCAGATGACCTTCTTAAAAGCCGAGTGCCAGAATAAAAAGCGCATGACACGCCGCCAGATTTTTCTGGAACGAATGGACAAGCTGATTCTTTGTAAGCGACAATAAATCAGCACCTATATTCCGGTTCGCCGATTGCATACACCCTCTTCGCCCAAGCCGTGTGCGCAGACAACGTTGAACCCGCGATAAAGAAAGAGCAAAGGCTCAGCCAAAAAGCTTTTATGCAGATTCCAGAACCAGTAATGACTCCGCCGATGCGCACGGGCAGATAGCCGGGCACCCGTGCGGAGTGCGAGGAGAAAAGATCGGTGCCAAGCAGCAAAGTTCGGCGTATCAGAATTCGTACCGCTTCACGCTTTCAGTTTGACCGTTGGCAGTGAAAGCCAGTACGCCGTAGCTGTCCTTCTGGGGCATAAGGCAAGAACCAACCATGCTAAGTGAGGCATGGCTGGACATATGCATTATGATTTCTGGTGCCGGGTGTCTTGAGCACGCAGCTGTTCTGCATGATTTGAACCCGATGAATTCGAGTGATTTTTATACTCAGCTTTATCCATCTTCATGTGTATTTGTTTATGCTGCATGTGCAGCATTTTAGGGCTAACGGTCTCGACTGTTTTGTTTGGATAGCTTCGGGCCTCGTTAATGCGATCCGCCAAACCAGAGTTGGCATTTGCGGTCATTGAGAACAAGGCTGTAATTGCAGTCGCGATAATGATCTTTTTCATATTTAACTCCTTAGTCTGAATTACTGTTCGTTAAAATGTAATTCAGATTGATTTCAGGTTTATATTTTTTTCTGCTCATCTCCCAATGTGTCGCTAGCGCGAATTAGATAGTGCTAACGACCCTTGAGCTTATCCGAATCAATCTAGCCCGAGGAGTTATCCTGCGGTGTTTTTTTGATCCTGCTCCAATGCTCGATGGAAGGCTCTACCTTTTTCCGTCATCATATCAAGCCGAGCTTCCATACCACGTTCAGACATTCCGTTGCGTATCATTTCTTTATGAAGACGTTGCATGTTCGTGTTTTTTAGCACCTCGGTCTGCGTCGCGTCTTTATCCATGCCGCTGTGCATCGATTTCATATTTTTGTGCATTGACGTCATATTGCTGTGCATTGAGCTCATATCGTTTTGCATCGAACCGCTGCTATTAGTGTCTTGCTGAGTGTTGCCTGCGAAGACTGCTGTGGATAACGTGATTGCGGCTAAAAATACGATTGGTGTTTTCATGATGTACCTCCTGGTTGGTTGATGAAATGATTTAAACATCTCTTCCTGAATTCACCCTGAAAGAAGTAATAAAATAAATGTAATAATTTTTATTGATATTTATCAGTCATTAAGAGCGATTGATTCAGATCAAAATCACACAATAAGTTTTGAGATTTCAGCCTGAGTTCAGATAGCGCTTTTATGATTCTTCGCTGCGTACCAATTCAGTGGAGAATAGAACTTGAATGACTTTGTTCGTGTATATAAAGCAGCGGTAATAGGTGCGTTGTTTCTAACGAGTCTTGGTGTTTCTGCGAAACCGACACTTGCCCTTGAAGACGCCATTGATATTGCCATTCGAGGCGATCCCTGGTCAGCCCAAAGCATTTATCTGCAACGGGCGCTTCTTGATGAATCCGTTGCAGCCGGTGCCTTACCGGATCCACGCATTACGTTGGGCGCCGCAAACCTTCCCATAGATACCTTCGACACAGGCCAGGAGGGCATGACACAAGCCACTATTGGCTTCAGCCAGCGATTTCCTCGTGGTGACAGTCGGTCTCTCGCCCGCGATAAGAAGATAGAGCTCGCGGAATCCCAGTCGTTTCAGCGGGAGAATCGACAAAAGCTGTTGGTCAGATCGGTCACTTACCTGTGGCTTGAGCTTTGGAAAGCGCAAGAGAGTATTCGAATAATTGACAACAATCGTGGCCTTTTTGAGCAGCTGGCAGACGTTGCTGAAGCCGGGTACACCTCAACGATGACCGGTTCGCGGCAGCAGGACATCATTCGTGGATCTCTTGAGTTAACCCGCCTTGATGACCGTCTAACGGGGCTTCACTCGCAGTTGGAAACCGCTCAGGAAGAGCTGGGAGAGTGGGTAGGTGCTGATACGTTTCGTTTACGGGTAAGCGAACGTGTTCCCTCGAATCTGTTAGCCAAGCTTGTTAATACGCCGTCTTATACCAACGGCAACGCCGCGATCACTCACTCCTCAATTCGCGCTACAGACCAGTTGATTGATGCCGGGTCACTCGACATTGAGTTAGCTCGTCAGGCTTACAAGCCTGAATGGACCGTATCGGCGCAGTATGGATATCGTGACCAGGCTCCGGGCGGGCAAGACCGGGCGGATCTCTTTTCAGTTGGGATTGGATTTGACCTGCCTTTCTTTACCGGCAATCGCCAGGATCGCACCGTAAGCGCGGCAATCGCGCGGGTGGAAGCAGCGAAGTCTGATCGGATGCTGCAGGTTCGGCGACTGACAGCCGAAGCCCGTGCGGCGGCCGCCCGAATCAACCGGCTCGATGACCGCATCATGCTTTACCAGCAAACGCTGCTTCCGCAAATAGCGGAGCAGGCGAATGCAGCTCTATCAGCTTACAACAACGATGATGGCGATTTTGCCGAAGCTGTCCGTGCACGTATCGCCGAGCTCAACGCACAGGTAGATTTTATACAGATGACCGCTGAACGTGCCAAAAACGTGGTGAACTTTCGCTATCTCACCGCTGATACCTCTGATACCTCTGATACTTCTGACTCACCCTCGTTTTCACTGAAAAATTCCCAGGATTAACACTCATGGCAAATGTTATGCGCCCATTGGGCTTTCTGTTGTTAGGTGGCATGGCCGGAGCGGCAGCAACCTATTGGTTTGCCCCCGACACATCAAAGGATTCGATGGTCGAGGCCCCGAGCAGTGTCAGTAAAGAACCCGTCCATTGGGTAGCGCCCATGGATCCCAATTTCAAGAGTGATAAACCGGGTAAATCGCCCATGGGAATGGATCTGGTTCCTGTCTATGCCGAAAGCGGGTCGGGTAAAGACGCCCCAGGCACGGTTCGTATTTCACCCAGCGTGGTTAATAACCTGGGTGTGCGGACGGGCCCTGTCACCCAGGGGCGGCTGCCGAATAACATAACGACGGTGGGGTACGTTCAATACAACGAAGATGATATGGCTCATGTCCATCCTCGGGTTGAGGGTTGGATCGAGAAGCTCTACGTGAAGGCAGAGGGCGAAGCGGTCGAGAAGGGCAAGCCTCTGTATACACTTTACTCACCCACATTGGTCAACGCCCAGGATGAATTAGTCCTCGCTTTGAACCGGGGTAATGAGCGTTTGATCAATGCCTCCAAGGAGCGGCTCGCGGCCCTCAATGTGCCGGAAAGCGCGATACGACAGCTGACCAAAACCCGCGAAACACGGCGCACGTTGACAGTGTATGCGCCCACCTCAGGTGTTATCGATAACCTCAATGTTCGCGAAGGTATGTTCATCAAACCAGGGGATCGAGTTCTCTCCATTGCGGCACTGGATGAGGTGTGGGTCATTGGCGAAGTATTTGAACGTCAGTTGGCTACCGTGGCATCCAACAATCGCGTGGTGATGACGCTGGACTACCTGCCTGGGCGCCAGTGGACGGGCGAGGTGGATTATGTGTACCCGGAAGTGAACTCCAAGACCCGTACGGCCCGGGTGAGAATGCGTTTTGACAACGCCGATGGCACCTTGCTGCCGGGTATGTTTGTAGCATTAAACATTCAGGGGGCAAGGGCAGACCGGCAACTGCTGGTGCCTCGCGAATCGGTTATTAGAACGGGCCAGAGCGATCGACTGGTGCTTGCGTTGGATGGCGGGGCATTCAAATCCGTCAATGTGGATGTTGGACGGATGGGCGATCAGTACGCCGAGATTCTCGGAGGTGTCGTATCGGGCGATACGGTGGTCACATCGGCCCAGTTCCTGATTGATTCTGAATCCAGTAAGACCTCGGATTTTCAACGCATGTCGGAGATGCCGGCCAGCAAGATGGATCATGAGGGAACCAACTAATGATTACATCCATTATTCATTGGTCCATCCGAAACCGTTTTTTGGTGTTGCTGGCGAGCCTGTTAATATCAGGGCTGGGCCTGTACTCACTCAGTAAAACTCCTGTTGATGCGCTTCCGGACCTGTCCGATGTGCAAGTTATCATTAAAACCAGCTTCCCTGGACAAGCACCGCAAGTAGTAGAAGACCAGGTCACCTATCCCCTGACGACCGCCATGCTGTCGGTTCCCGGTGCGGAAACCGTGCGTGGCTATTCGTTTTTTGGGGACTCTTACGTTTACGTGATTTTCGACGAAGATACCGATATGTACTGGGCGCGCTCCAGAGTTCTGGAGTACCTGTCGCAAGTGGCACCCAACCTGCCAGATTCAGCGAGGCCGCAATTAGGGCCGGACGCCACCGGTGTTGGCTGGGTTTATCTTTATGCATTGGTTGATCGGACAGGGCAAAACGACCTGAGCCAGTTACGCAGCCTGCAGGACTGGTTTCTTAAGTACGAATTACAAACGGTACCCGGGGTATCTGAGGTGGCTGCGCTCGGCGGCATGGTGAAGCAATATCAGGTCAAGGTCAGCCCGGAAAAGCTCCGCGCCCTGGGAATCCCCCTGTCACTTATCCAAACAGCGATTCAGCAGGGTAACCAAGAAGTCGGAGCGTCGGTCATTGAAATGGCGGAAGCCGAATACATGGTGCGTACCTCCGGCTACATTGAATCCCGGGAAGACCTGATGGTGATTCCGCTGGGTCTGGATGTAAACGGCACACCGATCCTGCTCAAAGATGTGGCCAGTGTCGAAGTGGGGCCACAGATGAGGCGCGGTATTGCCGAACTTAACGGGGAAGGGGAGACCGTTGGTGGCATCGTGGTGATGCGCTTTGGTGAAAATGCCCAGGAAACCATTAATGGCGTCAAGGCCAAGCTGGTCGAGCTGCAATCGAGCCTGCCCGATGGCGTTGAAGTGGTCACGGTTTACGACCGCTCGGGCCTGATTGAGCGCGCCGTCGACAACCTCTTTTTTAAGCTGCTGGAAGAATTTCTGGTCGTCGGCCTGGTGTGTATCGTCTTTCTGTTTCACGTCCGCTCTTCGTTGGTGGCGATTATCAGCTTACCTGTGGGCATTTTGATGGCGTTTACCGTCATGTACTGGCAAGGCATTAACGCCAACATTATGTCTCTCGGCGGCATCGCCATTGCTATCGGCGCCATGATCGATGGGGCCATCGTTATGATAGAGAACATGCACAAGCATATGGAGCGAACGCCACTCACACCCGAGAACCGATGGGAGATTGTCGCCAAGTCTGCCTCTGAAGTTGGCCCCGCGCTGTTTTTCTCGCTGTTGATCATTACCGTCAGTTTTGTGCCGGTGTTTGCGCTTGAAGCGCAGGAAGGGCGAATGTTTGCGCCACTGGCGTTCACCAAAACTTACGCCATGGCGGCCAGTGCGTTCCTTGCTGTGACGTTGGTTCCGGTACTGATGGGCTACTTTATTCGCGGTAAAGTGCTGCCCGAGCATAAGAATCCCCTCAACCGGGTGTTGGTCGGTGCCTATATGCCGGTCTTGAAGCTGGTGCTCAGGTTTCCCATGTCGACGGTGCTGGCTGCCCTACTGGTATTGGCTGTTGGCCTTTGGCCTGCAACAAAAATTGGTAGCGAATTCATACCCCCGCTGGACGAAGGGGACTTGATGTACATGCCAACGACCTATCCCGGGATCTCAATCGGCAAAGCCCGTCAGTTACTTCAGCAGACGGATAAATTGATTGCGACGGTGCCGGAAGTGAAGACCGTGTTCGGCAAAGTAGGGCGTGCGGATACGGCAACCGACCCAGCGCCTTTAACCATGATTGAAACCTTCATTCAGCTCAAACCCCGCGATCAGTGGCGCGAGGGCATGACCACAGACAAGCTCAAAGAGGAGCTCAACACACTGATTCAGTTTCCTGGTGTCACCAATGCCTGGGTAATGCCGATCATCACCCGCATTGACATGCTGGCAACGGGTATAAAAACACCTGTAGGCATTAAAATCGCTGGCCCCGATCTTAAAACCATTGAGGGTGTTGGAAAACGCCTGGAGGAAATTCTGGCAGACGTGCCCGGCACGGCGTCGGTTTACTCAGAGCGCGTAGCCGGTGGCCGCTATATTAAGGTGGACATAGATCGTGAGCGCGCTGCCCGTTATGGTCTGAATATCGCGGACGTACAGCAAGTGATTGCAACCGCAATCGGTGGGATTAATGTCTCCAGAACCATTGAGGGCCTTGAGCGCTACCCCATTAACCTTCGTTATCCGGAAGACTACCGGGATTCTCCCGAAAAACTGGAACAGCTTCCTATCGTGACGGCTTCAGGCCAGCGGATTGCGCTGGCTGATGTCGCCGATATCCGGATAGAAGATGGGCCGCCGGCGATCAAAAGTGAAAATGCTCGTCTTAACGGCTGGTCCTTTGTGGATATAGAGGACGTAGACGTTGGCACCTACGTTGAACAGGCGATGGCGGTCGTGCAGGCAGAATTAGACCTGCCGGCGGGTTACTCCATTGCCTGGTCGGGCCAATATGAATACATGCTTCGCGCCAAAGAAAAGCTGACCTACGTGGTTCCGTTGACACTGGCAATTATCATCATCCTGCTGTTTCTGAATTTCAGGAATTTTGCGGAAGTGGGCATTATCATGGGTACGCTTCCGTTCGCAATGATCGGAGCTGTTTGGCTGATGTATCTGTTGGGTTATAACTTCTCCGTCGCCGTTGGCGTTGGTTTCATTGCATTGGCGGGCGTAGCGGTGGAGATTGGTGTCATCATGCTGGTGTACCTTAACCAGTCCTATCAGGCGATGCTTGAAACCTGCGAGCAGAAAGGCCTGACGCCCAGGCGGGAAACACTCCGTCATGCGGTGCTTCACGGTGCCGGTATGCGAGTACGGCCGGTGATGATGACCGCGGCCGCCATCATCGGTGGTCTGATTCCCATTATGGTCGGCACCGGAACAGGTTCTGAGGTAATGGGTCGAATTGCAGCGCCTATGGTAGGCGGCATGATCACCGCGGTCATTTTGGCGCTATTGGTGATTCCGGTCTTATTCTATTTATGGAGGCGCAAACCGCTCTTAAACTAGAGTTTTGGTAAAGTGCAGGAGCTCGGAGTGAGTGGGCTCTTGTAGTGGTTCAATGATTCCGGACACCAACGTAGGTGGTAATATCGCCACCATAAACGAGGTGTCTGATGACCAGAAAGCGACGTTCTTTTTCTCCTGAGTTCAAACAGGAAGCAGCCAGCCTGGT
>Ga0306912_1000837_pt1 | contig 16199 bp, 17 predicted proteins | sample AntRauFillE10628_FD_190443 | JGI IMG/M metagenome (GOLD analysis project Ga0306912, IMG submission 190443) | Saline lake microbial communities from Rauer Islands, Antarctica - Metagenome Filla E10 #628 (v2) (version 2) | ecosystem: Environmental > Aquatic > Non-marine Saline and Alkaline >... | reverse complement strand
CGTCACCCAGTCCGTCACCCGGTCCGTCACCCGTCGACGTCGACCCGTCCGTGCATGCGCGGATGCAGCGAGCAGCGGTAGGCGACCGTGCCCTGCGTGTCGAAGCGCGCCGTCCAGCTGCCGTCGGCCTGCACCGGACTGCGACGGCCGTCGTCGAGCACCACGTCGTGCTCCTCGCCGGTCCAGCGCCAGGTCACGCTCGTGCCGACCGGCACGGCGACGGCGACGGGGGCGAACACGTCGTCCCCCAGCACGACCTCGTCGACCCCGGCCGCGGCCGGGGCGGTGCTGGCGGCAGCGACCGCGTCGTCGATGCTGCCCGACCAGAGCGACCATCCGACGAGTGCGGCGGCCAGCGCCCCGACCAGACCGGCGCCCAGCAGCGTGCGGCGGCCGGCACGGCGCACCGTGCGCGGCGCGGCGCTCATGCCGCCACCGCCGTCGGCACCTGCGTGCGGAACCACGCGACCGTCGCCTCGACGGCCTGCGCGTGGGGCGTCACCTCGACCGGGCCGAACGCGTCGGTGAAGGCCGTGGGGTCGGTCACCCATGGGCGGTCGTACTGCACGACCACGCTGCGGGTCTCACGCACGAGGGGGTCGAACAGCCCGGCGATGCGGAGCATCGCCGGTGTGATCCGACCGGGGCCACGCGCGCCGTGCCCGTGCACCGCGCGCTGGACCAGGCCGAGCAGCTCACGCTGGGTCGTGGCCGGGGCGGCCGGCAGCATCCAGGTGCGGCCGTACGCGGCGTCCTGCTCGACGAGCGTCGCGAAGCCGCGCGCGGTGTCGGGCAGGTAGTGGAACGTGTGCGGCTGGTCGAGGTCGACCAGCCCACGGGGCCTGCGGCCGCGCAGGGCCGGCTCGATGCCGAGCATGTACAGCCCCGAGTTGGTCCCGCCCGGTCCGTAGTAGTCGCTGAAGCGCCCGATCGCGGTCGCCACCTCGCCAGCGTCGTGCGCGGCGCGGAGCCGCTCGGCCAGGCGCCGGCGCAGCACGCCCTTGGCGTCGGTGGCGTGCTCCGGCGAGGCCTCGGTGAGCGGGCCCGTCGCCGGAGCGTGGGCATAGAGGTTGTCGGTGAGCACCAGGCGTGCTCCGCTGGCTGCGCAGCCGGCGAGCACGTGCTCGAGCATCGGCGGCCAGTCGGCGAGCCAGCGGGGGTAGGGCGGCTGGGCCGCGAGGACGACGACGTCGGCACCGGCGCAGGCGCGCCGGGCCTCGGCGGCGTCCAGCAGGTCGGCGGCGAGCGGCGTGACGCCCGGCAGGTCGACGTCACCGGCGCGGTTGCTGCCGGTGACGTCGTGCCCGCGGTCGACGAGCTCGAGGGCGACGGCGCGGCCGATGCCGCCGCTGGCGCCGAGGACGGTGGTGTGCATGCTGGACTCCGTTCCGTGGGTGCCGGCCGGTCCGGCACGTCGGTGAACACTGTTCACGATCGGACGCTACGTAAACACTGTTCACTCTGAAAGGGGTGGTTGCGTTCTGGGCGCTGGTCGCGCACCCTCACCCGCATGCCGACCACCGACGCCCCCACCCGCCGCGAGCGCCTGCGCGCCGAACTGGTCGCGCAGGTCAAGGACGTGGCCCTCGAGCACCTGCGCGCCGACGGGCCCCAGGGGCTGTCGCTGCGGGCGGTCGCGCGCGACGTCGGCGTGAGCCCCGGCGCGCTGTACCGCTACTTCGACGGGCGCGACGCACTGCTGACCGCGCTGATCAGTGACGGCTACGACGACCTCGCCGACCACCTCACCGTGGCACTCGACCGCGCCACCGAGGGTCCCCGGGCCCGGATGCACGCCGTCTGCGGCGCGTACCGCGACTGGGGGGTGGCGCACCCCAACCAGTTCGCCCTGCTGTTCGGCACGCCAGCCCAGGACTACGCCGCACCGGCGGACGGCCCGACGGTCGTCGCGTACCGGCGGGTCGCCGCGGCGCTGCTCGACCCGGTCCTGGGCGCGCTCGACGCCGGCACGACACCCGGCGCACGCGCCGCCACGCGCGACGCGTTCCACGCCGACCTCGAGGGGTTGGCCGACCGCCGGCTGCCGGACGGGACGGTGCCGTTCGTGCTCGGGATCTGGGGCTGGTTGCACGGCCTGGCGTGCCTGGAGGTCTTCGGGCACCTCGACTGGGCCTACCCCGAGGGGCTCGGCGCGACGTTCACCGCGGCGGTCGAGGCACGCATGGACGAGCTCGGCCTGCCAGACTGAGGCACGGCCCCGGGGACGGGCCGGGTCGGGACCCGCTGCCGGGAGGCCACCGTGGTGCAGCTCGCCGTGCTGGACGTCAACGAGACGCTGTTCACCCTCGACGCCGTCGGGGCGGCCTTCGACGCGATCGGGCTGCACGACGACGACGTGCCCCGCTGGTTCGCGGCCCTGCTGCGCGACGGCATGGCGGCCGCCGCGATGGGCGGGTTCGCCGCGTTCCCCGACCTGGTCGCCCACCACGTGGGGCTGCTGGCCCACCAGCGCCACGTCGCGCTGCCGGACGACGCCGTCGATCGGGTCGTGCGCTCCTTCGACGCCGTCGAGGCACAGCCGGACGTGCCCCCCGGGCTGCGCGCCCTGGCCGACGTCGGCGTGCGCCTGCTGCCCTTCACCAACGGCAGCGCGGCCGTGGTCGCACGCTTCCTCGCACGCAGCGGCCTGGACGACCTCGTGGAGGCACCGCTGGACGTCACCGGCCCGGGGGTGTGGAAGCCCGCACCGGACGCCTACCGCTGGGTCTGCCGCCAGGCGGGCGTGGCGCTGCCCGACGCCGTGATGGTCGCCGTGCACCCCTGGGACGTCGCCGGGGCGATGGCCGCGGGCATGCACGGCGCGTGGGTCGACCGTGACCGCGCGCCCTGGCCGGCCTTCCTGCCCCCGCCCGACGTGCGCGTCACATCGCTCGAGGACCTGCCGGACGCGCTGCCCGCGTGAGGCGCGTCAGCGGCGCCGCGGTGGGGTGAGCACGGCGGCGGCCAGACCGGCCGCCGCGGCGACCGCGTAGCCGAGCCACGCACCGCTCGGGTGCACCGGCCGACGCAGCGAGCGCCCGCCGTCCTGTGCGACGGCCAGGCCGTCGACGAGGTCGACCACGACACCGGTCGCGGTCAGCCCGGCGACCTGGCGGCGGTCGCCCTGTGCCGCCGCGAGCAGGGTCGCCACGCCGATGCCGAGGTCACGTCCGCCCTTCATCCGGAAGCCCAGCGCGGCCCCGTCCGTGGCCGCGCCCCGGGTGCCGAGCACGCGCAGGAACAGCCGTGGGAACAGCGTCTCGACCACGCCCGAGAAAACGCGCGCGAGGGCGAGGGCGAGGGCGAACGCGACCGCCACGCGGTGGGCGAGGGGTGCGTCGGCGTCGGGCAGGCTCTCGATGACCATCAGGCTTCCTCCACCTTGTCGCGCTTCTCGACCAGCGTCAGCACCTGGTACGTCGCCAACTGCTCGTCGTCCTGGTTGACGACCACCGCGTCCCAGCGCACCTCGCCGTGGTCGCGCCCGACGCGGTCGACCTTCTCCTCGCACGTCAGGGTGACCGTGATCTCGTCCCCCGGGTACGTCGGGGTGAGGAATCGCAGCCGCTCGAGGCCATAGTTGGCCAGCACCGGGCCGGGATCCGGGTCGACGAACAACCCCGCCGCGGCCGACAGCACGAGGTAACCGTGGGCGACCAGGCCGTCGAAGAACGGGTTGGCCGCAGCAGCAGCCGGGTTGGTGTGGGCGTAGAAGGTGTCACCGGTCAGCGCGGCGAACGCGTCGACGTCCTCCTGGCTGATCGTGCGCGGCCCGGCGACGACGCTGTCGCCCACCGCGACGTCCTCGAACTGCATCCTGAACGGGTGGGTCCCCTCCCGCCGTGACGCGCCCGCGACGTACGTGCCGGTCACGGCGGCCACCAGGTCGGGGCTGCCCTGGACAGCGGTGCGCTGCAGGTGGTGGTGCACGCCGCGGACACCGCCGAGCTCCTCGCCACCGCCGGCGCGGCCCGGGCCGCCGTGGGTCAGGTTCGGCAGCGGGGACCCGTGGCCCGTTGAGGACTTCGCGGTTGTCCGGTCGAGCAGGTGCACGCGACCGTGGTAGGCGGCGATCCCGCGCACCAGGTCGCGGGCGACGTCGATGTCGTGGGTGGCCACGGTGGTCACCAGCGATCCGCGGCCGCGTGCGACCTTCGCCACGGCGTCGTCGAGGTCGCCGTAGCCGAGCAGCGTCGCGACGGGGCCGAAGGCCTCGACCTCGTGGGGCGCCTCGGCGTCGGCGTCGTCCACGCGCACCAGCGTCGGGCCGACGAACGCGCCGACGTCGGCGTCGGCGTCGACCAGGTCGGGCGTGCCGGGGTCGGTGACCAGCTCACCCGCCGCCGCGAGCACGCCGATGCGCTCGAGCACGGTGTCGCGCTGCCGCCGGTCGACCAGCGCCCCGACGCGCACGTCGTCGCTGCGCGGGTTGCCGACGGGCAACGCCCGCAGCTTCGCGCCGATGGCGTCGGCGACCTCGCCGAGCAGCTCGGTCGGCACGACCACGCGACGGATCGCGGTGCACTTCTGGCCGGCCTTGGCCGCGAGCTCGCGGGTGACCTCGCGCACCAGCAGCTCGAACTCCCGCGTGTCCGGCGTCGCGTCCGGCCCGAGCACCGCGGCGTTGAGCGAGTCGGCCTCGGCGACGAAGCGCGTGGCGTGGTCGACGATCGCGGGGTGGGTGCGCAGCAGCCGCGCCGTGGCGGCCGAGCCGGTCACCGAGACGACGTCCTGCTCGGTGATGTGGTCGAGCAGGTCCGCGGGCGGGGCGAGCAGCACCTGCAGGGCGCCGGGCGGCAGCACCCCGGACTCGGCGATGCGGCGCACCAGCAGCTCGGCGACGAACGCGGTCTGCGGTGCGGGCTTGGAGATCACCGGCATCCCGGCGACGAACGCCGGGGCGAACTTCTCCAGCAGGCCCCAGACGGGGAAGTTGTACGCGTTGACGTGCACCGCGACGCCCTGCAGCGGCGTCAGCACGTGCTGGGCGACGAAGCTGCCGTCCCGCGACAGCGGCTGCAGGGGGCCGTCGGCCACGACGTTGGAGCTCGGCAGCTCGCGCCGTCCCGTGCCCGAGTAGCTGAACAGCGTCGCGACGCCACCGTCGACGTCGATCATCGCGTCGCGCTTGGTCGTGCCGGTGGCGTACGACAGCTCGTGCAGCTCGTCGACGTGCGGCTTGAGCGCGAGGGCGAGCTCCTTGAGCAGCGCCCCGCGCTGCTGGAACGTCAGGCGCTGCAGGTTGCGCCGACCCACGGTGCGTGCGTGTGCGTGCGCCGCGGCCAGGTCGAAGCCACCGCTGCCGAGCGCCGCGACCGCCTCGCCGGTCGACGCGTCCCGCAGGACGTCACCCGGCCCGTCGGCCGACTGCCAGGCGTCCTGCAGGTAGCTGTCGAGGACCTCGACCACGTGTACTCCCGTCGACGTGGGACCACGAGCCAACCACACGACGCATGAGAGCGGCCGGACGCAGATGCGTCCGGCCGCTCGTGGGGCGCGCAGGGGCGGCGCGCCAGTCGTGAAGTTGGCGTCTCAGCTGTCGTCGGAGTCGTCGTCGTCCGGCGAGTCCACATCGTCCGGCGTGTCGACGCTGTCGACCGAGTCGTCATCGTCCGGCGTGTCGACGCTGTCGACCGAGTCGTCATCGTCCGGCGTGTCGACGCTGTCGACCGAGTCGTCATCGTCCGGCGTGTCGACGCTGTCGACCGAGTCGTCGTCATCGTCCGTGGGGGCGGTCGTCACCGTCGGCTGCGCGGGCTGGGGCTCGGGAGCAGCGACCTGCGCACCCTGGTCGACCTGGTCGACCTCGGCGGTGGGCTGGGCGCTGGGCTGGGCGTCGACGGAGTCGGTGTCGTCCTGGTCGTCGGTGGTGTCGACCGAGTCGACGTCGTCCACGTCGTCAGGCGTGTCGGTGTCGTCGTCCTCCGCACCGACCTCGATCGCCGAGGCGTCCGCCGCCTGCGTCGCCTGCTGGCCGGGCAGCTGGACGCGGTCGTCGGCGACGGCGAACCCGGCGACGGCCACGACGCCGAAGGCGCCGGAGACGAGTGCGGTCTGGAGCATCCTGCGATTCATGGGAGGTCCTGTCTTCTTCGAGTTCGTGCTAGTTGGCACGATGGGGTGGGGGGATGAGCAGTTGGTGTGGGCCGAATGAGAGGATTCTCATCCGGCCCACAACCACGTTCAGCTGTCGTCGGAGTCGAGGCTGTCCACCGAGTCGACGCTGTCGACGGAGTCGTCCTGGTCGGCGCTGTCCACCGAGTCGACGCTGTCGACGGAGTCGTCCTGGTCGGCGCTGTCCACCGAGTCGTCGTCGGCGACCGTGTCCACGCTGTCGTCGGCGTCGACCGTGTCCACGCTGTCATCGGCGTCGTCGGTGGCCGGGGCGTCGGCGGCCGGGGCGTCGGTGCTGCTGGAGTCGTCGAGGGTCGAACCGGGTGTCACCAGTCCCTCGATCTCGAGCCCCGGGTCCTGGTCCGCGAGCGCCTCCTGCTCGGCGAGTGTCTGCCCGGCCGTCGGGGCGGGCTGGGCGACGGCGAGGCCAGCGATCGCAACGACGCCGAAGGCGCCGGAGACGAGTGCGGTCTGGAGCATCCTGCGGTTCATGGGGTCCTCCGTGGGAGATCGGGGTGCGGGGGGCTGTGCTGCGCACTGTGGGGGGCCCGGGTGTGGGTTCCCTGAGGGGCGGATGAGCGTCCTCTCACCGGCCGCTCGCTGCCCGGCGCCGCTCGTGCAGCGACACCGGGACGATGCGCCGCGCAGATGTGGGCACGCCGAGGAGAGGATGAGGAGCCCCTCATCCCGCGCGGTCCCGTCACCCGAGGCCCTCAGGCCAGCGGTGCGACCCACCCGCGAGCGAGCTCGATGCGACGAGCCGTGCGTCGCGGCCAGTCCGGCCGGTTGACGCGGTGCGGCCCGGTCGCGAGCCCGAGCACGACGGCTGCGACCCGGGGGGCCAGGGCCGGGCCCGGCACGCGTGCGAGCACCGCCGCGTTCAACCCCTGGGCCCACGGCCGGGCAGCGGCGCCGCGCTCGTCGTCGACGGTGCAGGTCAGGTGGCCGACGAAGCGGCCGAGGTCGTCCGCCTGCGTGCCGGTGCCCACGTCGTCGAGGTCGAGCAGGCCGGAGATCCGTCCCTGGTCCGCGTGCACCTGCGCGGCGTGGAGGTCGCCGTGGATCGCGACCGTCGGTCCCGGGGGCACGGCAGCACCGAGGCGGGTGATCGTGGCAGCGAGCTCCTCGACCTCCTCGGCCAGGTCCGGGACGATCCCGGCGAGCCGACGCACGTGGCCGTCGACGGCGGCCAGGGGCGCGGTGCGCGGTGACGGCTCGTCCCGCTCGGCGGCGACGAGGTCGACACCGGCCAGGTCGTCCGAGAGCGCGAGCAGGTCCGCGGCCGGTGGCAGCAGGCCGGCGTCGTGGCGCACCAGGTCACGCAGGTCGCGGCCGGGCAGGTGCCCGAGGACCAGCAGTCCGCGGTCCTCGTCGACGGCGACGACGGGCGGCCCCGGCACCCGCGCGGCGACCGCCTCGTGCAGCGAGGCGACCGCGGCGACGTCGGAGGGGCGCAGCACCTTGACCCACAGCGGCCCGTCGGCCGTGGTGGCCTCCACGACCGCGCGTCCGAGCGGGCGGTAGCGGCGCCGTCGGGTGTCGAGCACCAGCGTGCCGACGAGCTGGGTCAGTCCGAGCACGTCGGTCGCCACGTGCAGGCCGGGCAGCCGGGGGTCGTCGTCCGGCTCGAACACCGCCGCGGGGCGGCCGTCGGGCAGCTCCAGCAGCAGTACGCCGCGCTCCGGTCCCCCCTCGCCGACGACGGCCACGACCTCGCGGCGCTCACCGGCGAGCACGGTCCGCCAGGTCACGATGACCCGACCCGAGGGCCGGCGCAGGACCTGCCGCTCCTCGAGCGTCCCGAGCTGCCCGACGGGCACCCCGAGCCCGGCTGCGACCAGCGTGTGCGCGTCGGCGTCCTCGACCCCGGTGCGGGCGCTCACGTCGCCTCGAACGGCTGCACGGCCACGGTCAGGCTCCTCCCCCGGTGCAGCGGGACCATAGCGACGACGGTCCGGTGCGACGCCGGCAACGCCACGGGCCGTCCGCGGCGTAGCGTCGCGGCGTGTCCCCCCGCCCCCGTCCCCGAGCCGACGATGCCCGAGCCGACGATGCCCGAGCACCATCACGCCGGAGACCACGCCGGTGAGCCGGCCGACCCGTCGCTCGGGCTCGAACGACGCGCCTCCAGCTTCGCGGACCTGGCACGGCTGGTGGTGCGGCTGCGGCTGCCGCTGGCCGTCGTCGTGCTCGGCCTGGTGTTCGTCAACCGACTCGTGCTGCACAGCGTGTCGCTGCCGCGCGACTGGCCGTACCTGCTGGTCGGGTGGCTGCCCGGCGGGGGCGGGACGCTCGAGCTGCCGTACGAGGCACCGTGGCTGGTGCTGCCGGTGCTGGCGCTGGCGCTGTTCGTGGCCGTGCCGCGGTGGTGGGCGTGGGCGCTGGTCGTGGTGACGTTCGCGCTGCCCCACGGCTACCCGTACCGGGCCGGGCCGATCGAGCTGTGGGGGGTGCGCCTGCTCGAGCTGACCGGTGAGGTCGTCCCGCTGCTGCACGTGCCGCTGCTGGTGCTGCTCGCCGTCCTGGCCGTGCTGGTCGTCGGGCGGGGGCGCCGACGACGTGACGTCATCCCGCCTGACGGGACCCCGCCACCGGACGGCGCGCCGCCGGGGGTCACGCGGCCGAGCGCGTGACCCAGCCGTCGACGAGGTCGGCGAGCACCGGCAGCGTGACCATCCCGCTGCCGAGAACGGTGTCGTGGAAGCCGCGCACGTCGAAGCGGTCCCCCAGGCGCGCCTCGGCGTCGTCGCGCAGCCGCCGGATCTCCAGTTGGCCGAGCTTGTACGCCAGCGCCTGGCCCGGCATCGCGACGTAGCGGTCCACCTCGGCGGCGACGGTCGACGGCGGCAGCGGCGTGTGGCGCGACATCCAGTCGACCGCCTCCTGTCGCGTCCACCCGCGCGCGTGCAGGCCGGTGTCGACCACCAGCCGTGCCGCACGGAACGCGTCCAGCGACAGCATCCCGAGCCGGTCGCGGTCGGAGGAGTACAGCCCCATCTCCTCGGCGAGGCGCTCGGCGTACAGGCCCCAGCCCTCGGCGTACGCGACCTGCACGCCGTGGCGCAGGAACGCCGGCACGCGGTCGAGCTCGCCCGAGATCGCCAGCTGGAGGTGGTGTCCCGGGATCGCCTCGTGGAACGCGGTCGCCTCGCCCTCGGAGCGCAGCATCGCGCTCGCGCCGAGGTTGTCGACGAAGTACTGCCCGGGCCGCGAGCCGTCGGGGGCCGGCGGCAGGTACCAGGCCGGCGCGCCCGACCCGGCGAGGTGGCGTGGTGCGGGCACGACCTTCACGTCGGCGCGGGGCAGCCGGCCGAACCAGTCGCCCATCGCCGCTCGGGCGCGGACGATCGCGGCCTCGGCGTGGTCGACCATCTCCTGCTCGCCGCCGTACGCCAGGGACGGCTCGTCGCGCATGCGGTCCATCAGGGCCAGCGGGTCGTCCTCACCCAGGGTCGCCGCGCCGAGGCGTGACCACTCCTGCGCGAGCGGCCCGGTGACGTAGTCCACGCCGAGCTCGTGGACCTCGTCCGGGTCGATGTCCAGCGAGGTGTAGCTGCGGGCGTAGCGGCGGTAGAGCTCGCCCGACGGGTCGACGTGGACCAGGCCGGCGTGCGCGTCGTCGCGGCCGGCGGGCAGCTGCTCCCCGGCGAGGCGCTCGCGGAACGCGGCCAGCGCCGGGCGGACCTCGTCGCGCACGAGCGCGCGCACCTCCTCGCGCCAGGCGACGGCGCCGTCGGGTCCCGGAAGGGCGACCAGGGGGTCGGCGTCCAGGTCGGCGTCCAGGTAGGCGTCGAGCTGCGACAGCACGCGCTCGACGCTGCGTCGCACGGGCGGCAGGTCGAGCTCGAGCGCCTCGGCGTAGCGGTCGGCCGAGGCGTCCAGGTGCGCCGGAGCCCCGGCGAGGCGCTCGAGCAGCGCCTGCGCCCGGGCGGGCTCGGTGTAGGCGGTCTCCGGAAGTGCCTTGAGCCACAGCAGGTGGTCACCGCGCATCTGCTCGCAGCCCAGCACGGCCAGCGACACCTCGCCACGGGCGGGCTCGCCCAGGACCAGCAGCTCGTCCTCGGCGGTGGCCCGGAGCATCGCCGCCACCACCTCCTCGCCCGGTTCGACGCGGACCCGCTCCGCCTCGGCCAGCAGCGCGGCGACGTCGGCGCGACGCTCGGCCTCCGCCTCGGCGGAGGGGTCGGGCAGGCGTGCGTCGTGCTCGTGGACGCCGAGCAGCGTCGCCCAGACCGGCGAGGCGGCCAGCCGCGACTGCCACCAACGCTCGCAGAGATCGGTCAGCGCAGTCATCTGCAGCTCCGTGGTGTCGACGCGGGTCTGCGAGCGTAGGTCCGGGCCGCCAGCCCGCGCCGGGCCGCGTCAGCCGGCGGGCAGGCGCAGCCGCACGACCAGCACGTGGTGGTCGCTGTCGGGCAGCGCCGCGGTGGCGACCTCGAGCACCTGCACCCGACCGTCGACCAGGACGTGGTCGATGGTCACCGGCGGCACGGGCTCGCCGAAGGGCAGTGCGTTGAAGGTCGGACGCAGGCCGGCGCCGACGGCGTCGGCGGCGTCGACCCAGCCGCGGGCGAGCACGGCACGCAGGGCGCGGTGGTCGAGGGTCGCGTTGAGGTCCCCGGCGACCAGCACGACCGGCTCGTCGGCCCTGCCGGGCAGTGGCAGCCCGGCGAGCGCGGCCTGCCACTGCGCCGTCCACTCGCGGTCGATCGGCGGCAGCGGGTGCACACCCTCGAGCACCACCGGTGGCGCCCCGTCGACGCTCAGCCGTGCGCGCGGGGTGCTGCCGAAGCGGCGCGACGTGCCCGGTTCGAGCGCCTCCAGGGCCGTGCGCGCGTGGATCCCACCGCCGGAGGTCAGCCGGCTCGGCAGCAGCACCTGCTCCGGCAGGACCGCGCCGAGCCCGGCGTCGGCGAGCCGGCCGATCGCGAGCTCGGTCAGCTCCAGGGTCAGCAGCACGTCGACCGCATGGTCCTCGACGACCGCGACCAGCGCACCTGCGTCGGCGGCGCCCTCGCGCAGGTTGGCCACGGCGACGACCAGCTCGGGGCCGTCGGGCAGCACCGCCGGGCCCGGTCCCGCCACGGCGCGCGGCGCCAGCACGACCACGCCCACGGCCAGCAGCACGGCTGCCGCCAGCGCGACGCGGCGCTCGCCGAGCAGCCCCGCGGCCGCGAGCAGCAGCGCGCAGAGCACCACGACCCACGGCAGCACCGTCATCACGGCGACCAGCGGGTAGCCCGCATCGAGCCCGAGGACCCGCGCCAGCAGCACGCCCGCGGCGAGCACGAGCAGCACGACCAGCGTGCCGAGCGCGAGGCCGCGGGCCATGCTCAGACCGTCAGGTCGACGAGCACCTTGCCGGTCGCCCGACGCTCCTCCAGCGACGCGACCGCCTCGGCGACGTCGTCGAGGGGATGCACGGCGCCGATCGGGGGCGCGAGCTGCCCCGAGCGCAGGTGCGGCACGAGCCGCTCCCACTGCGACTGCGCGAACCCGGGACGGCCGAGCGCGAACGCGCCCCAGCCGACACCGACCACGGCGATGTTGTTCAGCAGCAGGCGGTTGACCTTGACCGTGGGGATCTCCCCACCGGTGAAGCCGATCACAAGCAGGCGGCCCTCCGGCGCGAGGCTGCGCAGCGAGTCGGTGAAGCGGTCGCCGCCGACCGGGTCGACGACCATGTCGACCCCACGGCCGTCGGTGCGCTCGAGCACCGCGTCCTTGAAGCCGTCGGCGAGGACCGCCTCGTCGGCGCCGGCATCCAGCGCCACCTCGGCCTTGTCCTCGGTCGACGTCACCGCGACCACCCGCGCCCCGAGCGCCTTGGCGAGCTGGATCGTGGCGGTGCCGATGCCACCGGCCGCGCCGTGCACCAGCACGGTCTCGCCGGACTCCAGCCGCCCACGCTGCGACAGCGCGAACTCCACGGTCAGGTAGTTCATCGGCAGGGCCGCACCGACCTCGGTGGAGACCTCGTCGGGCAGCGCGAACACCGCCTCGGGCGCGCACGCGACGAGCTCGGCGAACCCCCCGAGCCCCGGGAAGGCCGCGACGCGGGTGCCGGGCGCGAGGTCGGAGCCGTCGGGGGCGCTGCGCACGACACCGGCCACCTCCGAGCCGGGCGTGAACGGCGGGTCCGGGCGGTACTGGTACAGCCCGCGCGTCTGCAGGGCGTCGGGGAACGCGACGCCGGCGTGGTGCACCTCGACCAGCACCTGGTCCGCGCCCGGCTCGGGGTCGGCAACCTCCTGGACCACCATCGAGCGTGGCCCCTCCAGCGTGACGACCTGTCCTGCGCGCACCGTGCTCCCGTCCGTCGTTGGACCGCCCAGCGGAGCAGGTCCGGGCCCGCGACGCCAGCCGACGACGGGCGGGGCAGCGACCGGACGCCGGGGGTGCCCGGCTTGCGCTTGGTGCTCGGGATCGCAACCGTCGCCCGGCACCAGGGACCGAGGGAGGCAGCCGTGCGCCACGACGTGCGCCGCAGCGACGAGCACCACCACGCCGGGGGCGACTGGGCCGGGGGTGACTGGTTCGACGCCGAGTGGCACTTCAGCTTCGGCGGCTGGCACGACCCCGAGCGCCTCGGCGTCGGCCCGCTGCGCGTCTTCAACGACGACCGCATCGTCGCCGGGGCCGAGTGGCCGATGCACCCGCACGCCGACATCGAGTCGCTGACCTGGGTCGTCGAGGGCGAGTTCGCCCATGCCGACTCGCTCGGCAACGGCGGCACGCTGAGCGCGGGGGGTGCGCAGGTGATGCGCTTCTCGAGCAGCGGCGCCGAGCACTCCGAGCGCAACGGTTCGGACCAGACCCGCCTGCGCTTCCTGCAGTTCTGGATCCTGCCCTCCGCGACCGGGCTGGAGACCTCGGTGCAGCAGCGCCAGTGGACCGCCGCCGACCGCACCGACCGGTGGCTGCGGATCATGAGCCACGATCCCGACGCCGACGCGCTCGGCCTCGCGCAGGACGCGACCGTGGACGTCGCCCGCGCGACCGCCGGCACGTCGCTGGACCACGTGTTCGGCCCGAACCGCGGCGGCTACCTCTACGTCGTCGACGGTGAGATCACGCTCGACGGCGACGAGCGCCTCGGCACCGGTGACGCGCTGGCGGTCACGGAACCGTCGGTGCTGCCGCACCGGATCGCGCTGGAGGCCGCGCAGGACAGCGAGCTCGCGCTCGTCGACGTGCCGCTGCAGTGGGAGCCGGTGGGCATCTGGCGCGGGCGCGTGTGAGCCACCCGGTCGCGGCGCGGCCCCGCGCTGCTGCAGGACCCCGGTCGATGTGGTCGAATGGCCACTGACCGTCGACCCCCGGGAGCCCGACGTGCGCCGCACCGCCCTGACCGCGACAGCCCTGCTGGCTGCGCTGGCCCTGTTCCTGCCCGCGGCAGCCGCGGCCGCCCCCACCGGCGGGACCGACCACATGGACCAGGCACTGGTCGAGCGTGCGCGCGTCGCGATGGACGAGCTCGGCAAGCCCTACGGCACCACCGTCGGCCACGGCGACCTCTACTGGTTCGCGCAGATGCTCGACGTGCCGGTCGGCACACACGTCAACGACGGGGACCTGCGCCAGCTGGTCGCCCAGGCCGAACGCCGCGTCGGGTCGCAGGAGTCCGACCCGTACCGCGACCTCGCACCGCGCTTCGCACCGCTCGGCCAGGAGTACGGCACCCACGTCAACGCCGGTGACGTCCTGCGGCTCGGTCGCGTCGTCGGCGTGCCCACGGCGTGGCCGCCGACCGCCGTCGAGGCGGCGGCGATCGACCAGCGGGCCGGCGACCGCATCGCCGAGCCCCACCCGGTCGTGCTGCGCTGGAGCGGTGTCGAGCTGCGCCTGCCCTCGACCGGCACCGAGCTGATCGGCTTCCACCAGGCCAACCACGACGGCGCCCGCAACCTCGACGTGGTCGGCGGGGCCGTGCCGAGCATCGTGCTGGAGTCCCGCAACCGCGGCACCGGCCTGCGCAGCGCCGCCGACATCGTCGCCGCGCCCGGCGTCCCGATCGTCGCGCCCGTCACCGGCCGCGTCGTGCGTGCCGGCACCTACGTGCTGTACTGCCGCCACAGCGACGACTACCTCGTCGTCGAGCCGGACCGGCACCCCGGCATCGAGGTCAAGATGCTCCACATCGACGGGGTGAGCGTGCGGGCGGGCGACCGCGTCGTGGCCGGCGAGACGGTCGTGGCCAGGGGTCCGACACCGCTGCCGTTCTCGTCACAGGTCGACGACAGCACGCACTGGCGCGACTGGCCGCACGTGCACGTCGAGGTCGTCGACACCTCGATCCCCGACCGCCCGAACCCGGGTGGCGGCGGGGGTTGCTGACCAGCCCGGCGCTACGGTCCGCCGCGATGACACGGTCACTGCACGACGACGTCGCCGGGCGGCTCGAGGCCGCCGGGCAGCGCTACACGTCCTCGCGGCGCCAACTGGTGGCCCAGCTCGGTGACCTGGAGCGGCCGCACGCGATCGCGGAGCTGCTCGAGCTCGACGGCTCGCAGCCCCAGAGCTCGCTCTACCGCAACATGGCGGTGCTCGAGGAGGTCGGCGTGGTGCGTCGGCTGCAGGGCGCGGACGACGTCGCCCGCTTCGAGCTGGCCGAGGACGTCACCGGCCACCACCACCACCACCTGGTCTGCACAAGCTGCGGCACGATCGACGACGTCGAGGTGTCCCCCGCGGTCGAGGACGCGCTCCACGAGGCGGTCTCCTCGGCCCGCCGCGAGCGTGGCTTCCGGACCGACGTGCACCGCATGGAGCTGCTCGGCACCTGCGCCCGCTGCCACGACTGAGCGTCGCGGGGCTGCGCGGACGTGCGCCGGGCACCGGTGCGTCAGGCCGTCGTTCCCGCACGCACGCCACGCACGCTCGCCAGCGCGTCGCGCACGAGCACGACGAGGAAGAACAGCAGCACCGAGGTCAGCGCGATCGTCGCCGAGCCCGCCGTGCCCGCGTGGAAGCTGACCAGCAGGCCGACCACGACGGACAGCACCGAGAACAGGGCACCGAGCGCCATCGTGGTGGGCACCCGGCGGGCGAGCTGGACGGCCGCGGCCGGCGGCGCGACGAGCAGCGCGAACACCAGCAGGGTGCCGACGGTGCGGAACGAGGCGACGATCACCAGTGCCAGCAGCCCGAGCTGGGCGAGGTGCGCGAGGCCGGGCCGCATGCCGAGCAGGGCGGCCTGGTCGCGGCTGAACGCGACCGCGAGGAACGGCCGGTAGAGCACCACGGTGACCACGAGCGTCAGCGCCGCGCCCACGGCCGCGACCGTGACGTCGGTCGAGGTGACGCCGACGACGTCGCCGAAGAGGATCGTGGTCAGGTCACCGGCGTAGGCACCGGCGCGTGAGATCAGCACGACCCCCAGTGCCAGCATCCCGACGAACAGCAGCCCGATGCTGGCGTCGTCACCCAGCGTCGAGCGGCGCTGCACCCAGGCGATCAACCCGATCATCACGAGCGCCGAGACGATGCCACCGAGCAGCAGGTTCGCACCGAGCACGAACGCGAGCGTGATGCCGGGCAGCACGCCGTGCGCGAGCGCGTCACCCATGAAGGTCTGCCCGCGGACCACCACCCAGGTGCCGATGACGGCAGCGGCGACGCCGACCAGCGACGCCCCGAGCAGGGCACGGCGCATGAACCCGCACGCCCCGCAGGTGAACGGTTCGAGCAGCAGCTCCACGATGGCTCCGGGGTGTGGCGTGGCGAACGGGGTGACGCCTGGCTGACGGGTGGCGCGTGCAGGTGGGACGCACCGCCGCCCCGGGAGGGTGCCCGGGGCGGCGGTCGCGTGCGTCCGGGAGGCGCCCGACACGCGTGGGGTGGCCCGTCGGCCACCCACGCTGGTCAGGTCAGCGCGTCGACGACCAGCTCGACGTCGGTGCGCAGCAGGTCGACGTAGGTCTCCGCGCCGGAGCCGGGTTCGCCGAGCGCGTCGGTGAACAGCTCCACCACCACGACCTGCTCGCCGAGCTCGCCGGCCAGCGAGGCCGCAAGGCGGTCCGAGGCCGTGTTCTCGGCGAAGATCGCCCGCACGCCCTCACGCTCGAGCGTCTCGATCAGCTCGG
>Ga0306912_1000835_pt1 | contig 16205 bp, 16 predicted proteins | sample AntRauFillE10628_FD_190443 | JGI IMG/M metagenome (GOLD analysis project Ga0306912, IMG submission 190443) | Saline lake microbial communities from Rauer Islands, Antarctica - Metagenome Filla E10 #628 (v2) (version 2) | ecosystem: Environmental > Aquatic > Non-marine Saline and Alkaline >... | reverse complement strand
CTATTGCCAGTTTCCGCCTCAGCCTTTTTTACCGATACTGAAACTTCTTCACAACAAGAGTTTCAAGCCTCTGAGCTGCAGTTAGATACAGCGTTGCTACAATCCGACATCACGTTGGGAGTAAATCCACCAGTCTCCAGTACGACTTTGGTGGTAGACACGACAGCCGCGAGCGTACCTGCGGCGTTTGATGTGGTGGTAAGCGCGGTAAGTGACTCTGATTTTTGCGATAACATACAGTTGCAGGCGAATAATGGTTCGTTCAATGAACAGTCGATCCTGGGCGTGTTTACCACCCTCGAGCAGACGATGTTTGGTGCGTATGAATTAACGTTTTCGTTGATTGCTCCTAATGAAGTAACTGTAGGGGAGACCTGTACCGCAACGGTGGCGGTGACAGCTTGGCAGCAGAATATGAATAAAGGGACTGGGTATCACGACACGGTCGAGTACCAGGTAGAGATAACTGCTGCCGATCTGCCAGAGCTGCAGCTGGCCACTTCAGTCACAGCTGAAGGTGAGGTGGCCGGTGCGCGTATGTCATTCGACGACCCGACAGAAACCCCGACCAAAAAAGCCGCTGAGCCGACAAATGACGCCACTACACCTCTAGACCCAGCAACTCCGGATAAAAAAGAGCCAGTCAAAGCTGATTCAGCACCATCCGCAGTAGACCCAGCGCTGCCAGCTGGTGACGGCGACACGGCGAGTAATCCAGACCAGCCAGCTGATGGACCAAAACCAAAGCCAAAACCTGACCCGTCAGAACCACCGCTGGAGCCTGTAGACAAAGCCGAGGTGGTAGATGAACCAGAAACACCGGAAGAGCTGGTAGAGCCACCAGAAAAAGAGGAAGCTCCTGAAGTAGAACCAACTATAGAATCCGAGACCAAGGAGGTGGTTGATCCTGTCTCAGATGAAGGCGCGACGGAAGAAGACAATCAGCCGTCAGATGAGCAACCAGCGGCGAAGCAACCAGAAGAACCTGAGTCGGAACCAACACAAGAAACTCAGGATGCGCAGCCAGCCGTCAAAGAAGAGTCTGGTCCAGCAGACGACTCAGAGGTAACCCAGCCCGTTGAATAATTGTATGGCGTATCTTTCGTTAGTTCAGAAATTGGGAGTGGCACTGAGTATGGTGCTGCTGTTTGCTGTGCCGCAGTTTGTACTGGCGGCGTTGGAAGTGCAGTTTGAGGAAACGCCGCTGTTTTTAAACGCTGACATCAAGCCTGGCGACGTGGTCTCACGTACGGTGACTGTCACCAATACCGGCCCCGAGTCGCAGACGGTTATCTTTGATTTTCAAAATGAATTTTCAGATGATCTAGCAGATGTGATGGAACTATCCGTGACAACGGATAATGGTGTCTTGGTAGATAATTTTTTTACCAATCTATTTGCGCTTGGAGAGATAGCCCTCGGTGCCTTATCAGCCGGAGAGAGCCAGCAGTATACCTTTACTGCGTTTCTGGACCCGGCCATCGGTAACGAGTACCAGTTAAGCCAGTTTGGATTTGACTTGGTGATCGGTTTTCAAGACGGTCAAGCGGTAACAGACAGTGGCGGCGGTAGTGGGGGAGGTGGCGGAGGAGGTAGTTTGAATAGAGACTCAGTCTTTACTGTATTGAACGAAGGCGTGACTACCCCGACGAATTCCAGCGCCGTCTTGACCTGGGCTACCAATCGTCCGGGCACGAGCTACGCGGTCTGTGGCGACTTGGCCAATGGGCCGTTTGTGCTTGATGCGGAGGATGATTTGTTTGGCTATGAGTTTGCCTCGGTGGAGGATGAGGTAACCAAAGTGCAGCATGAGGTAACATTTTCCGGTCTTTCAATCGGAGAGTATGAGTGTCGCGTCGCGTCTCGAGAACAGACCACCGATGAGTTCACGGTGAGCGGTCCGGTGCAGTTTGCACTGCTCCCGCCAGGACAGGTTGAGGGAGTTTCCACCAGCATCACACCCAATACCCAGCCACTCGTACAGAGCAATGTATTTACTCCCAATGGAATGACGGCCGGGGCAAGTGATACTGGAGGCAAAGGTACGCTGGGTGGTCCCACGTACGCGCAGTGGCGAGCAGACCTCGACCAGCGGCGGGCCAAAGAAATAGCCGCCGAAGAAGCTAAAGAGGCAAGTAGTACGCGTAGTGCTCAAAATAACGACGCTGTGCGGGAGCGACCCTCAGCGCAGTCCGCTTCAAGTGCAGCCGACAACCAAAGTTTTGGTGGGTTTTTAGGGAAGAACTGGTGGTGGCTCCTTGCATTGGGAGCTGCGGCGATAGTGGCTGGGCGTGCTTTGGGGAGGATGATGCGGTAATCTGTACAGATTTATGGCAGAGATAATCTTGTATCCGACGGAAACAGTCTACGCCTTGGGAGTGAATCCCTTGGATAAAAAAGCGTGGCTGGAGCTGTGTGCACTCAAGCAAAGAAGCGATAGTCAGCCGGCGAGCTGGTTGGTGCGAGACATCGATGATATTCGTCGGTATGCAGAAGTGGGCGACGTAGCCACACGGTTAATTGAAAGATGTTTACCAGGCCCAATTACACTGGTGTTGCCGGAAAAGGATACGGTTCCAGACTGGGCACGAGACAAAAATGGCATGAAAAGTTTTCGGATTTCAAGCGACCCGAAGGCCCAGGCAGTTATTGCGGAGTATATGAAAACGCACGATACACCATTGACGTGCACCAGTGCAAACGTACACAGGCAGTCAACCCATCCAACAGTCGCTGAAATTTTACAACAGTTTGGCCCCTCAGCAGACGCTATCACGCAAGTAATTGATGGTGGGCGTAGGAGAGAGATGGCCTCCACGGTTGTTTCAGTGGAGAACGATCACTTGCAAATCCTGCGCGTTGGTCCGGTGTCTATCGAACAACTGGCAGCCGCGTTGGGCTGAACGTCAGGGAATAAATCATAAAAAGGTGCCGCCTAGTCAGGGCGGCACTTTGTGTTTATTTATGGACTGTGACGTTTTCTATTGTGCGTAATGCGCAAAAGCTGTTGTCCACCCGGCTTGCGGTTGTAAACTCGTCTGGGATTGTGTGTTGCAGATGCAGTATGGTTTTTGAGATGTCCATCACCGTTCCGGTAAACACATGTCCTGCTTTTGTGAATACGGTGATGTCTTTCTTTCCTTTCTGCGCTTGCATGATAATCTCACGCAGTTCAGCTGTTATGTCTTCGTCCATGACATATGATTCCTTGTGTTTTGTGCGCTACGAACCTCTGTATAGCATGATTTCACAAAAAAACAACGTGCCTTATAACGAGCGGTTGCCATTGGCTCGTATGACATCACTCCCCTGGGGTGAAAGAGCGCTGGCTGCTCGGGCGTGGCCAGCGAGGGCAATCATAATACTGTTGTCCGTGGAGAGGCCAGGCTGGGGGAAGTAGGTAGTTACCTCGGGATGTGTCGCAAAGAGGGTGGTTTCTAGCGTGCGTCTGATGTGCTGGTTGGCTGAGACGCCGCCACCTACGATGAAGGTTTTGGCACCATGCTCTGCAATGGCAGTAGTGGTTTTCTTTAGCAACACGGTTGTGACTGCGTCTTCAAAATCTCGACAGAGCGCTTGTTTTTCTTCCTCTTGCAGTTCTTTGTCTTGTACGGCGTACCGGACGGCAGTTTTGAGACCGGAGAATGAGAAGTCTAAGTCCTGGCTGTGCAGCATCGGAGAGGGGAGCTTGGTATATGGCGGCAGTCCTGCTTTGCGAGCTTTGGCTGCGAGTTTGTCTATTTCTGGGCCACCAGGATAGGGTATGCCGATGAGGCGCGCTACTTTGTCATAGGCTTCTCCGACTGCATCGTCCCGGGTTTGGCCAATCTTTTCGTATTGGCCCCAGTTGCTCATCTTGATCAGCTCGGTGTGACCACCAGATATTAGGAGTGCAATAGCGGGAAAGTCTATATTAGAGAGCTGGTTGTCGCGGTCGGCGTCAAACACGCTGGCGAGCACGTGTCCCTCCATATGATTTACCCCCACCACTACCACATCCCACAAAATAGCCAGTGCGCGCGCAAAGTTTACCCCAACCCACAGCGCTGGCTCCAAGCCAGGGCCATTTGTGACAGCGATGAGGTCGATAGTTTGTCGTCCGTTTTCTTTATAAAACGTGAGGAGTTGGTCAGCCAGACCAGGCTCGCGATCGAGCAAGGTGCGGATTTGGGTCTCAGTCTCTGGCGGCAGATCAGGTGAGTAGTCCGCTTCCAGTTTGCCCGATTCTTGTAATACCTTTTCCAAGAGCGGGACTATGGTCGCAGCGTGCTCGCGTTTTGCGAGCGCAGGGAAGACACCCCCATATTCTTTATGGATATCTACTTGTGACCACAGAGCGTTTCCGTGGATTTCGTACGTAGCGTGAGGAAATTCACCAGTGACTTCAACGAGGCTCAGAGCCGTCTCATCACAAGAGGTTTCGACTGATAAAATTATCATCTGTGTACTATAAGCAAAATAGTGCTTTCTGACAATCGTATGGTATTTTTTAGGTAGAAAATGTACAGGAGTTGCCGATGAGGATTGGGGTCAAAGCCAGACAAGTTACGTATCGATACATCGAAGTCCCGGTGTTTGTAGTGGTAGGAGTCTTGCTGGGAAGTATGTACCTGCTGTGTCAGCGTGTGAGGTGCGTCATATATCATGCCGAGTGCAAATATGAGACCGACGCACCAGACTGCTTGCGGTGCGGAAAAGAAAAATAAGACGAACGTTCGCGTTCGTCTTTTTTACTGTCTGCTGTATAGTGGAGGTATGCAAACAGTAATAGTTCACAGTGGGAATTTTCATCCCGATGATGTCTTTGCGGTCGCAACCTTGCAACTACATTTAGGGAAAGAAAACATAGAAGTTATTCGTACCCGTGATGAAACAGTCATATCCAAGGCGGATTGGGTAGCTGACGTGGGTGGAGTGTATGACCAAGACCGGCGCCGGTTTGATCATCACCAAAATGGTGCGCCAGTGCGAGAAAATGGCATCCCGTACGCTGCCTTTGGCCTGGTGTGGAAACACTTGGGAGAAAGTATCTGCGCATCCAAAGAAGTAGCCGATTCGATTGAAGAACGCATCGCTCAGCAGATAGACGCAGGGGACAACGGAGTGAGTTTGTACACACTAAACGAGCACAATGTATCTCCGTACGAGCTCTACAATGTCGTGGGAACATTCAGGCCAGTATGGGGGAGTGGGACCACCGATGACGAGGCGTTTTTGCAGGCGGTCGATTTTGCCCGCGAACTACTTGTGCGAACGATTGCTCACGCGCGAGCAGGGGAAAAAATGAAATTGCTTGTTCAAGCTGGCTATGAAGCAGCTGAGGACAAAAAGATTTTGGTTTACGACCAGTCTGTGGGACGCAATTCTTTTATCGAGTTCGATGAGGTGGGAGTAGTAGTGCATCCTTCGGAGTCGGAGGAACACAAATGGAAGGCGGTGGTTATTCCCAAAGGATATGGAACGTTTGAAAATAGGGTGACATTTCCAGCAGCCTGGGCCAGTCTGAAGGATGATGAGTTGGCACAAGTGTCAGGGATTGAGGATGCGGTCTTTTGCCACAAGAATCTCTTTTTGTTCGTCGCCAATACAAAAGAAGGTGCACTAGCAGCAGCCAGACAGGCAAAATAAAAGCGTGGCAGTCAGTGACTGCCACGCTTTTATTTTTTATGATTTGCTTTGCAGATGACTATTTTTTGTGACCGATACAAGACTTGGCGCCAGTTCTAAGTAACTTTGTTCGCTATCGCTCCAAACTATACTAAGAACTCGCTGCCCCGACGCTCAAATCGTGCTCTCTACGTTCCGCGCGACATATTCGCTTTTTTCAAGTCTTGTCGTAACCAGCTCAGTTGATTACTTATCGATCACAACAAAAAAATCCCGGGAAGGATTTTTTCATTGTGACCGATACAAGACTTGAACTTGTGACCTCTACAATGTCAATGTAGCGCTCTACCAGCTGAGCTAATCGGTCTTGCTTATGGTCCGTATTCTACAACGTCATTAATAAAATTGCACGCTTGGAATAAATATTGATTTTTTTGTGCATTATGTTATAATATAAATAGTATAGTGGCAAAATAGGGGGAGTTGAAGTGCTCGATTTGCAAAACCAACAACAAATCTTGCTTAGTAAGCTCGCTTACTATAGAAAAGTCATCAATCAGCGTTCAGAGGAGTATCGTCAACTCAAGTCAAAGATTGCGATTCCTCGCATTCAGCGAGCATTGACGAAGATTTCAGACGGTACGTATGGGATCTGTGAAGCTTGTGATGAGCGAATTCCGGACACCAGACTCAGGGCGGTCCCAGCCGCTTTGCTGTGTATTGATTGTCAGGTGAAATTTGAAACAGAGTGACAAAGTGAGGCGGTATAGATTTCTATGCCGCCTCTTTTCTTTGTTCGGAGTCTTGCTCTGTATCAATGACATTTTTAATGTAGCTACGATGAATCATTACTGGCTGCGTTGGTCTACCTGTTTCTTCTGCATCTAGATATTCATCTACCTTATCAATTTCATTTTCTGTGAGTTCTGACTCGGGTAGTAAATGCCCAGGAACTCTTAAGTTGATAAAGGTGATTTTATCTTCTTGAACACTCCCTTGAAATGAGCGAACTCCTGCTCTATTCAGACCATAAAAATCACGAGTCGCGTCGTCTAGTTGCTTGATATCGTCTTCATTATTTTTTTCTAAACCGATGACAGTCACAATGCTGTTAAGATTTGTAAAACCTTCAAGGTAAGCGTTAGAAATATTTTTTGGACCATCTTCTTTAGGGTTCCATTCCACACAGTTTGAATAGCGATCATTATTTAAGAAACCAATATTGTAAGACCCTCCTTCTGAAAAGAGTTTTAGTATATTTCGCGGATCTTCTCGACGAACTATTATTTTTTTCGCCGGGAGTGTCCGGTATGCCTCATTTACATCAGCAAATTCAATGTAACCTCGAGCAGTTAACATGTCTTTAAAGAATGAATAAGTTTCAGATGTGAGCTCGTTTCTTGATTCGTTTGAAGTATTATTGTCTGTGCTTAAAATCGCCTCAGGAATAACGAGATTTTCTGCTTTATTGGTGTATTCAGGCTGAAAGTTTTCTCTCATTCTGTCATTCTACACCAAATAGTGTACTTTAATAAAGCTTGTCTTGTAAGAAAACGCTGTTTCAAGCGTCCTAAACACTCTATGGCTACTCAAAAAACTGAACAATCACCAAATCCGCAGCTTCCACAAACACCGCTGAAGTTTTTTGTGTTTGTATCAAAAAAATACAAATGGTGGGCGTCGGTGGCGATTTTGGCTGTGGCTGTCGCAGCGACAGCTGGCGTGGCGCTGCGCTTGATGATCGAGCTGATTGTAAATGGTATCGAAAATAATGATATTCAAACCGTTGTGTTCTACAGCCTCATGTACCCAGTAGCGTACTTTTTCATCGCATTCGTATGGAGAATTAGTGGAGTTATCGGGAGTTTTTGGTTGCTTGGGGCGCCAAAAGAAACTACCGACTCGCTCAGCCAGTACAGCTCGTACCATAGTCACGGATATTTTAGTGACCGGTTTGCTGGCTCCTTGAGCAACAAAATCTCCAACGTAGCACGCGCCATGGAAGAATTTGTCGCTACGTTTTTATGGAGTTTTTTGGAAAACGTGATTCCACTTGTCTTGACCGCAGTGATATTTTGGCGCACTGACTGGACAGTAGGCGCGGCGTTGTTGGATTGATTGCGGTGAGTTTAATTTTAAACATACTGTTGATGCCACGAAAAAGAGTATTTTCGCTGTCTTTGGCTAAAGCCCAGTCGAAAACCACTGGTTTTGTAGTTGATGTGATTTCAAATATTTCTGCAGTGCGACAGTTTTCGCAAGGTGAAAAAGAGTTTGTCGGTCTCAAAGAGTACACAAAAGATGTCCAAACTAAAGGAAGTAAATCGTTCATCTACTCTGAGTACATGATGTTGGCAAACTCCCTGGTTTTTAGCGCATTTACACTATTTATGTTTATTACGCTGACCGACAAATGGGCAGTGGGGGATATTACTTCAGGGAGACTGGTGAGCTTCATTCTCTTGGTCACCTATACCTCAGGAACGTTTATTTTCCTTGGTCGGATTGTGAGCCGAGTCGCTAAGTTGTATGGTCAGGCTGAAGAGGGTTTGCAAGAGCTGGTCAGGCCGCATGAAATCGTGGATGAGCCTGGTGCGCGCGACTTGCAGCTGCAGCAGGCGGGTATCGAATGGTCAAAGGTAGACTTTTCTTTTACTGGGAATACCGTATTTTCAGACTTCAATCTCAATATACCTGCTGGTCAACGCATGGGGCTGGTTGGGCAGTCGGGGGCAGGCAAGACGACTTTTGTGTCGCTGTTATTGCGCCAGCATGAACTCACTGGAGGAACAATACAGATTGATGGGCAGAATATTGCGAGTGTCACTCAAGACTCATTGCGACGGGCGATAGCGATAGTGCCGCAAGAGCCCGCACTCTTTCACCGGACGATTAAAGAAAACATATTGTATGGCAAACCCGGAGCAACTGATGAGGAGGTGGTGGAGGTTGCCAAAAAAGCGCAGGCGCATGAATTTATTTCAGCGCTCCCAGCCGGGTACGACACGATGGTGGGCGAACGGGGAGTGAAGCTCTCAGGCGGTCAAAAGCAGCGGGTAGCAATCGCTCGAGCTATGCTCAAGGATGCCCCGATCTTGGTGCTTGACGAAGCGACGTCAGCGCTCGATAGCGAGAGTGAGGTTGCGATCCAAAAAGCGCTCGAAGCACTCATGGAAGGGCGGACGGTCATCGCAATTGCGCACCGCCTATCAACGCTACGCAAGATGGATAGAATTATCGTGCTCGAAGCTGGTCAGATAAAAGAAGATGGCACGCATGATGAGCTCGCGCAAAATGGCGGAGTGTACCAAAGACTCTGGAACCACCAAGCCGGCGGATTCTTACAAGAGTAGGGACCGCTTAATGCGCCAGCTCTGAATAGTGAGCACCCACCACGCCGCTGCACCCAGCGACTGAGCGACAGCACTCCACCACAAATCAAGCGTTGCAAACGCAACCACAAAGAGTGTTAAAAAGCTTGCCGTCATCAAACTAGTGGTAAATGCTGGTTTGTGTTCAGAAAATATTGAAGGTAGTAAGGCGACAAAAAACGCAAACCCACCGAGGGTAAATATTAATTCTTGCCACGGTACATCAAAAATCATATCGTAATTATATCTGTCTTTGGTAATAAATACACGTCTTCATGGATTGTAAGTGCCTCATTCAACGCATGTCTTAGTGGTAAACACCTTCTGGGTATCAAAGTAAGAAATAGACGCTTTGACTCGTAGCTTGAGCGACGGGTCATTTTGGTAGCGGTCACAAATCTGGGAGAAGACAGTATCGTATACTCTGCCTTGGGGATAGGGGACCACATTGAGTTCATTGGTTGTCCACTGAAAAAACACTAGTTCGTTTTCTATGCTTCTTGAGGACAGAGATTCTAAGATAATAGTATCAGCTTGTAGGGTGGCTTCAGGTGGTCGGCCAGAATACAAAGACCAAGCTAGATAATGGTCTACCATTCCAAATATATTTCCAATCGGGAGTAGCCAAAAGACACCAAATACTATCCATCCCAGTAGGTTCTTTTTTTGCCGTTGGGCAAACTTTTTGATTGACCAGTCGCTGTTCCAAAACAAGGTCAGTACGGTTAAAAACATAACGATATTCCAAGGCCATACGACCACGTTCCAATTGTGTCCCAATGGACCAATACTGGTCAGGACCAAGAACATCATGCAAAACGCACCATAGATAGCCACGGTCCTGGTTGGCCGGAAAAAGAGTCCCACGGCTATCGCAATCTCTAAAAACGGAACCAGTAGGCCGAGGGTCAGAAATACCGTGGGTAGGATTGAGGGTGCAATTTCCCAGATTGGCTGAGTAAACCAAGGAAATGTTTCGGTGATAAAAATATAATTTATTTTCTGGATACCACTCCAAAAATAGATACCTCCTATCAAAATGCAGGCAGCGTCGAGGACCTTTTGACTTGAGAGCTGAAAATACCGACCAGCGAGATAGATAGTCAGTATAGCTGAGTAATGAAACACCCAGGGTTGAAAGCGGGTGATATCCAGCAGGCTCAATAGAGCCAAAGACAAGAGTGATAGTGTGATGAGTTGTACTCGATACGAGCGATAACGTATCGCAGCTAACAAAGAAATCACCAGCAGTGCTACCAAGGAGGTGTGCATCCAGTCTGGTAAAGATAGATGGTGAATGACTGGTGCCAAAGGATAGATTCTGACAGCTGACCAGAGGGGAAGTGAGATAAAAATTCCCGACAAGAGTCCTGCCGTGGTGAGGATGTATAGCCACCGCAGACGACCGTACGACTGGATGGTAAAGTAGAGTTGAGCGTACGCCTGTTTCATCTGTGTAGTATACCGCGAAACTTTTCTGCGCGGGATAGAGTAATATATAGCATAAACGCTATAACATTTTTGTATGTGTGGAATCATTGGATACGTAGGAACGAGGACCGCGACACCTGTCTTGCTCGAAGGGTTACGAACACTTGAGTACCGAGGGTACGACTCAGCCGGGATCTATGTGCCAGGACAGGGTGTAGTAAAAGCTGTGGGGCCGATTGATAATCTGGCTGCGCAGATTACGCAGACGATTCCCAGGACAATTGGTATTGGACATACTCGCTGGGCGACACATGGTGTGCCGTCAGTAGCCAACGCACATCCACATTTGGATATGTCACAAAAAATAGCCCTCGTACACAATGGCATCATAGAAAATTTTCGAGAATTAAAAGAAGGATTGCTGATGCAGGGCATCACCTTTGAGTCAGAGACTGATACTGAGGTGTTGGCGAAGCTCATTGGCTCGCTCTATACTGGAGATATCATGCAGGCAGTGAGAGATTCGTTGCGCCGAGTGCGGGGTACGTATGGCATTGTGGTGTGTACACAAGAGCAGCCTGATACACTGGTGGCGGCTGCGATGGGCAGTCCGATTGTGCTGGGGATTGGGAAAGATGGAAATCTCATTTCATCTGACTCTTCGGCTCTCCTTGCTCACACAAAAGACGTGGTGTATTTGGAAGACGGTGAGTGTGCTTTGGTGACACAAGATACATATGAGATCTGTACCATCCAGGGAAAAAAGTTACAAAAATCCCCTACAAAAGTTTCTGGAGACGTAGCGGTTGCACAAAAAGAAGGCTACGAGCACTTTATGCTCAAAGAGATATTTGAAGCACCAGAGGTTATCCGTAACACTATCCGGGGTCGACTGCAGGTAGAAAAGGGACTGGCAAAACTCGGCGGCATGGAGCCGGTCCTGGGCACACTGACGTCGCTCAATCGATTGGTGATCGTGGGGTGTGGTTCTGCGTATTATGCCGGGCAAGCGGGGCGCTACATGCTCGAAGAATACGCTGGACTACCGACAGAGGTGGAACTGGGGAGTGAATATCGGTATAAGAAAAACTTACCGGATGAAAACAGTGCCGTACTGGCTATTACTCAATCCGGCGAAACAGCTGACACGCTCGCTTCAATACGTGAAGCCAAGCGACTCAATCTGCTCACCTTGGGAGTAGTAAACGCAGTTGGTTCGAGTATCGCACGTGAGACAGATGCTGGTGTGTACAATCATGCCGGTCCAGAGGTAGCTGTCGCATCCACCAAGGCCTTTATTTCGCAGCTGACTGTACTGGTACTACTCACACTTCTGATTGGTCGTGAAAAAGGCATGAGCGCAGAAGAAGGCAAGCAAATCACCAAAGAATTAGACCAGTTGCCAGAAGTGCTCGAAGCCTATTTGAAAAAAGTTGCTGATATTGAAACCGTGGCCAAAAAATACGCCCACTTCAGGGATGCGATGTTTATTGGTCGCAAACTACACACGTCTATCGCGTACGAAGGCTCTTTGAAGTTAAAAGAAGTCACGTATATACACGCCGAGGCGTATGCGGGGGGAGAGCTGAAGCACGGTTCGATAGCTATGCTGGATGAAAATTTTCCGGTGATTGCGCTGGTACCACAGGACGATGTCTATGAAAAAATGGTTTCGAATATCGAAGAAGTCAAAGCACGAAAAGCACCAGTCTTGGCCATTGCTACTGAGGGAGATCGACATATACATGAAGTAGCAGATGATGTGTTGTATGTTCCTAAAGTACATCCCATCTTGCAGCCGATTGTGTCGACCATTCCACTGCAGTTGCTGGCTTACTACATCGGTGTCGAAAAGGGTCTCAATGTAGATCGTCCACGCAATCTTGCCAAGAGTGTGACTGTCGAATAACCTGTATGCAGTCCATACGTTTACACAATAGATTACAAACGGTACTATAAAAATAGAAAGGTGGTGGATGATGAATCAACACAATCCAGTCGTTCTGTTTACTGATGAAACGCAAAATCTGTGTCGTAAGTACCGATCTCTGTGGTGCTTGGCATGTGCGAACCCGCATCGTCTCGATGATGAGACAGATGTCGAGGCTCAGCGCATCTGGACTGCGCTGCATCAGTGCGAAGAGCAGCTCTTGCAAGACTATTCCGCGACAGTAGTCGTTGCCATGCGAAAGTAACACCTGCCATCCGTGGCAGGTGCTTTTCCTGCACTTGCTTTTGATATGTTGATATAAAAAATGCCGCCTACTCTAGGTAGGCGGCAAGGCGGCTGAAGCTACGCGGTTTGGGTTTCGCATAATTTTTTGTAGGTTGTGTCCAGCCGTTCAATCATCTGATAGAACAAATCTCGAATGCCACAGACGTCAGCGATTGCAGCGGCTTCCTCAACCCTCATGCGCCCGACATTCATAGCAATCCAGAGGCATCCAATCGTGTCGTACCTCCAGTCGAAGCCAGATATCGCCATGCGATCGTCACGTGGCGTCCGAATCCCGCCCGGGTATGGCTGGTATGAGGTATCACCTTCATGAACTTGCCAACTTGTACAATAGTTAGGGTGATCCTCCAACGCATCATTTTTTGCCCGAGCGTTTTCCTGATAGCGGGCTACTGCTTTGGATGAAGCGTTCCCGCCAACGACGAACAGTTGTGTCATGTTGTGAGAGCCACGCCATTCGAAAACAGCGCCGTGCCGAATGTCGTCAGTGGTAGCATGCGCGTGCACCATTACTGGTACGACGACTTTTGTAAAGAGGCGGGTAGCCTCATCAAGCTGCAAAGGGCCGTGTTTGGTCAAGAGAACTTCCTCCGTGGTTGATGGTTCTTTCTAAGCGATACCGTACATTTTTTTCAATCAAAACGCAATTCATCACTCTGTTTGTGTGCATGAGTAAGTACTCCTTTGCCTGCACAGTTGCCACCCAGCTAAAATACCTTTTGCCCGCAGAATCTACCTGATTCTGCGGGCAAAGGACAATGTACGGCTAATAAGTTCATTAGAAAATGGAGAGCCGCGGGTGTCTTGTCAAAATATTTATGCACTTTTTACTACGTTTATGCTGTATTTGCTCCACTCATTGCATCTTCGATGACTGAATGCATAGTTACTGCATGTCCATATCACAAATGCGGTTGGTCAATACGAATCCTCTGACGTGTATAATAAAAAATATATGCACACAAGGCATCATCGAAACATCACCGAGAATTACAACGTTGGTTTCAATGATATGCGTACAACAGCGTTGGGTAAAGCTGCTTTTGACGGCGAGTCTGAAAGGATTGCTACAGCAATCAAAGATGGTATAGATTGGGAATTAGAATACGATAGTCCGCTGGAAGGTGCTTTGTGGAATTTAGATTCGCAAATGAGTCTTGATCTCATTGAGGCAGGCTCGCCAATCACTAAAAATATGTTTTATCTTGTCTATAGCAATAATATGGTCGATATACTTAACGAGACATTGAAAAACAAATAAATTATCGATTGGCTAGATACAGATTCTGAACAATTGCTAATCAGTACTGTTACAGATAGGCAAAGCAGAAAAGCGGGAGATATAATTTTACATTGGTTGTTAACTGAGAAAAAAGTCGACCCAAATTAGAAAATATACCAGGCTGACGACGGCCGTCATATCGATTGGCCGGTGTTAAATTATGCTGCGTACCACTATAGGTTCGGCATGGTTCGTGAGTTAGTACAAGCAGGAGCTGACCTAAACAGCCTTACTCCGGGTGGGGTAAGTGCATTGTATTGCTGTGCAGCCGGTAAGGTATTTCGTTCTCAAGCACCGGCAGATCGAAAACAATGTTTAGATTTTTTACAATCAAAAAATGCCGAATTTGTTCCGGCGTTGACTTGGACGCAAAGAATGCTTCTTTACTTCGATAGAAGAATCGATGTTTTGTATTGACGTTAGTCCTCTGTTTGCAACACTATTTTTACAACGCTCTCTACTTTATTGATATCACAGCCCATGTGCGCAAATCGGTCACGTATATAAGTCTCTGGGTCACCTTCAGTGAGGTGAACTACGGCAATCACTGGACAGATTTCGGCCGCTGTAAGTACAAGATTTGCTTTTTCGGCAGCTCGGATAGCTCCTGCATAAATCACCATGTCCGATGTAACTTCGTCAATATCTACACTAGGTAGAGGTATACCCCAGTCGTCAGTGTACTGATCTCTTTCACCAATAGTGTGAAGCACTTCATTATCATACCAATTAGGACGTTGGGATAAAATTACGTTCAGCGCCTCATGACTGACAGCGTCTGTTCTGTTTTGGTTCGATCCTAAAACAAGAGCCAGGCCATTGGGGGAAAGAAGTAATTCTAGTTGCTTGTAGATATCTTTGTGAGCTGGAATCGTAAAGGTTTTCATGACTTTAGATTATCATGTTTTTTCAAATATGAGAGGTTACAGTATGTAATCTAACCTGCACACTAGTTGGTACTATTTCACGTGTTTCCACAGACTGCCGCCGTAGATGATACTATGCCTTATTGTATAGTTACCTCAGCGTTATACAGGTATTTACAATTCATAATACGCAATGCTTTTGAAATTGTATTCTCTGTTATCTTGCTACTGGAGGTTTTTTCTATTTACCAATTTACAACAGACTTAGACATTGTAGTTGCGTACTTTATCGGCTTGCTTTGATCGTTTCTAGCGCTAATGGCTATATATCCCAGACTCATTTTTCGGGTGCTAAGTGGTGTGTTGTATACAATTGGGCTTGGTATATTTACATTGGCTTTTTTAGATCCCACATTTCCTGGTCGAGATGCTTTCTAGAAGGGTACCAAGTCCTCTCAATAGTGTTCTTGTATCGACTCGTTACCTCATGCCTCCAAGGTGATATCGTATTTACTGGACTAAATCTTTTGGATCTTTGGTCTCAGTAAATTTTTTAAGCACTAAGCGAAAGACGTATCCAAACGTATGTACGGAGATGTCTTCTAAATCAATCTCTGTTGTAGATGCATTTATTGTTCCCTCATGTCTTGATCAAGAGTATTAGGCGTGTCACTTTGCTGGTTTGATTGTAATGGCGGCCAGGTGTTATTTTCTAGCATTATTTTGACAGTTTGCGGGTGATAATCTTTCCAGTGAGTGATACCAGCCTCCTCGATTCGAGCTTTTATTTCTTCTAAATGCTCTGGTTGATAGCTGGAACTGTATCTATTGTTGTACACAAAGTACGGTATGGTCATCCCTCTTCCGTCAACGATGTCAACTTGTGCTCCGTTTTGCAGGAGAATGTCGGTCATTTCCCACAAACCAAGTAAAGAAGCTCGTAAAGCTGCAGTTGATTCAAAAATATAAGGCGCATCAACATCTGCACCGTTACCGATGAGTGTATTGAGGCCAGCGATATCCTCTTGAGTTACCGTCCAGTGGATAAGGGGCATGTCGTTTGGCCCTAATGCATTAGGATCACTATACTCAGCAGATGGTTGTGTGGCATGCCACAGATAGAAACTGATAAGTACTCCGAGTGTGAGTGGTATGAGCATTTGTATGAAACTGTCTGTAACCGTCAAGCTTCCACGGTATAGTTGAAATCCAGTCCATGTGATGTGAGACAAAACCAAGACACCGAGAACAAAATATACGGTAAAGATGTATCCGGTACCTCCAAATAACCCAACAACATATCTCAATTCCGCAGGGAACATTTTAATAATTATTGGAATTACATAAAAAAGACTGAGTATAAAGCCTGCAGCAATTGCATATGCAACAACCCACGGAAGTAAATTATTCAT
>Ga0306912_1000830_pt1 | contig 16250 bp, 14 predicted proteins | sample AntRauFillE10628_FD_190443 | JGI IMG/M metagenome (GOLD analysis project Ga0306912, IMG submission 190443) | Saline lake microbial communities from Rauer Islands, Antarctica - Metagenome Filla E10 #628 (v2) (version 2) | ecosystem: Environmental > Aquatic > Non-marine Saline and Alkaline >... | reverse complement strand
TGATTTCACACCAACTCAATTAACTAATTTAACTGGAGAACAAGGTATACAAGGAATACAAGGACCTATAGGTGCTGATGGAGCAACTGGACCACAAGGAGATCCGGGCCCACAAGGTGCCGACGGTGCCACTGGGCCACAGGGAGATCCGGGTGCTGATGGAGAGCCATTAGTTCATCAAACAATTTCTACAGGAGGAAATTATAACAATTTAGTTTTAACCGGTAATGTTATCCAATTTACGAACACGAACGCCCAGGCAATTATTAACGGTTTCGATTTTTCAGTTTATAAGCGAATAACCCTAATAAATAATTCTGATTTTGACGTAAGATTGAACGCTGAAAGCTCAAATTCAGATACAAGTATACAAGAAAGCTCAAATTCAGATGCAAATAAACAAATAAAGCTACCTACAGGATTAACTCAAATAGGGATTCAAGGGACTACAGAGCTGGTATATGTGGAGTCTATTGAGAAGTGGCAAATAGTAGATACTTTCGCCACTAAATACAGACCAGAACATAGAGGCTTAGATGAATTTGAGGTTGAAGTTGTTGGACCAGACGCAATTTCTGAAACCAGAGAAATTGCGGAGTTAATTATTACAAGAGCATCACAAACTACTAACTTATCTAGGGATAACTTAAACACATTATACCCAGATTCATTTGAAGGACAAATGATTTTTTGCAGACAAATAAACCTCATTTATATTAAGTCAGATGTGGGGGCAAGTAACTGGCAATCAATACCTCTCACAGATGTTTCTTAAAGTAGGTAATAAGGTCATAACCCAAGGAGGAAAATTTGTTGAAAAAAAATTTAACAATCTTATGTTTACAGTTGACGGGGATAGGTTTCCAAAAATATTTTCTTCTAGTTCTGGGGAACAGTTTTTTAGAATTATTTCCTCATCTCCAAATAGTGTAGAAATTAATTGGGGAGACGGTAATGTTATTAATTATGATTTTATTCTTGGTAGGGGTGAATACTATTTTGATTTAGAAAAAGAAAGTGCTTATATTTTTGAAGATGGAAATACTGGGTTTAGAAATATTGAAATGACTTTTGGAAAAACTAGCGGTATTTTTGAGATGAGTACATTAAGATGTTTTTTAGGCGAAACTTTTCCAACAAATATATTGGCGTTTACAGATTTGGAAACAATTATTTTAAGTCAAGGTGTAGGTGTTAAAAATTTTCCAACTAAATTAAGTTCGCTTACTAAACTAAGAGTTTTTGAACTTTTTAATGCTGAAATTGATATTTTGCCAATATCTCTTTTAAATTTACCTATAGAAGATATAAGACTTATAAACGCAATAGATTTTAGCAAACCTTTTAACGAAACAAATTTAGACAAGATTAATTTACTTCAAAATACATTAAAAACATTATCTATTCAAAGAAACGGAATTGAAAATTTTCCCATTACTTTTTTTGAGCTTTATAAATTAGAAAAATTAGAAACATCTTTTCCTATAGGTGGTGTTTTGCCTCAGGCTATTTATGATTTGCCCAGTTTAAAAACATTTAGATATGATAGGAGTGATGGAAGACCTCCTAGCTCTTTAGATAATTTTGAGTTTTTAACAACCTTAGAAATTTTAGACATAGATACTAAAGGCGGCACAAGATTTGAGCCAGATGTATCTGAATTTGGTACTTTAATTAATTTAAAAAACCTTACTATAACAGGCTCTACGCAAGACCTACAAACGAGCATAGATTTATTTATTAATACCCTTTATAGTGTAGTGACTAATAACGGCGACATAGTGAGCGGAAGCGGTCCTTTTCGAGAAATGACTATAGTTTGCTGGTCAGATGCCGGAACTTCCCCTACAGGAATTTTTCAAGAACCTACGGGATATATTCAAAACTCAAATAATGGCAACCCAGCAAGTCCAAAAGAAAAGATTTGGGTTATAGTAAATCAGTATAATTCAACCGTTAATTACAGCGAATAAAACTTAAAAACATGGTACTAATAACATTTAATGAGGACAGAATTATAAACGTAATTGAAGCCCCAACTTCGGGAATAACCCAAACTAATCAGAGGGTTTTAATAACTTCTATAATCGACGCAGAAATATTCTTCGGAAACAAACAATTTGATTTGAGTAAAATTGAAGATTACAAAAAAAACCAGAAATAAACAGAGCTTATGAATTTTTTTGACAAGATTATTAAAGAAAGATGGCACTTACACATTATTGTAGGGGAAGGTTTAGGCTTTCTACTATTTGTAGCATTTAGTTTGTTAGGATTTTACGATTCTACAAGATGGTGGGAGGAGATGGCTATTCAATTGGTTTTTGGAACTGTATTCGGTTTGGCTTTTGAAATTATTCAAGACCACACTTCAGCAGTTTATTACAAGAAACTAGAGATTTTCTACAAGTTGCAAATTTTTTCAAGGAATAAAATAGTAGGTAGCAAAGCAGACGCTTTTGCTACAGGTATTGGTTTTGCTATTATAATACCACTTATATACATTTTTGTTTAATCAGTACAATTTAATTTTATAAATACGACCAATACTTATTTAGAAAAAATCCTAGAGTTTCATAATGGAGCCTTGTTCGTGATTGCTATAGCTCCTTTATACTACGTAGCTAATTTTCAAACTGGTTACTATCTTACAAAAGGCATTGTAATATTTGTAGACTCTGAATTTTTAAGAAGACCTCTACTGGGAGAAATAAGATATAGTGGTAGAATAGGTTTTAAATTTTTGCTTGATAAATGAAACTAAATATTTTTATAAAATAAAATTTAAGCTTCATCTTTTCTGATATTTTTGCATAAATTTAAAACATGAAAATTTGCATTTTAATTTTCTTTTTCTAAAGAAATTCTTTTTCTAAAGAAATTAAAATCAACTAACACAGAAAAATGATAGATTTCATTCAGACTACACCTGATATAACATCTGTAAATGAATTACTTAACTATGCTTTGGGAGCGTTAGTTGCTGTAGTTGTTTATCTTTACGTTGAGAAAAACAAGCAGAACACAAAACTTCAAAACAAAATTGAAGCTTTGTATTTGGAACACAAAGACGACTTTAAAGAGTTTAGTCAAGAAAAAAGCGACACTTTTCTTCGTAATCATCAAACTATGCAAAAGATGATGTTATTGCTAGATCAACTTAAAGATATGCTAAAAGATGGAAGATAAAATTTTTTCTAACATAGAGAAAGAACGTATTAAAAAAGAAAATCGTAAGCTTGATAAAATCTACAAAGAAACTTCTGATGCAATAAATGCAAAAATGGATGAAGTATTGCAATGTCTAGTAAAAAAAAACTCAATACTAAATTTCAAAAGCTTAAAAGAAATTCCGTTAAAAGAAATGTATAAACTAAAAGAAGGGGTTCGTATTTTTAAAATTGAAAATACTAAAAACAGTCTGGTTTTTGAAACTTATATGGAACCAAACACTTGTCTTAGTTTACACTCTCACGATTGCTACGAAATTGTTCAAATTATTTATGGTCACCTTAAAGATAACGTAAAACCTAAACATACATATGAAGCTGGAGATCGATTAATATATGATCGTTTAGAAAAGCATGAGCCTAAGACTGATGTTCAAAGTAAATATTTAATTACTTTCATAAAATAATTTTAAGCTATGCCTAGACCAGAAAAAACTAAAGGAATTGTAATTCATTGCTCTGCTGGATATAGTAGCATAGAAGCCATAGAAAAATACTGGTGGGATGTCTTAGGTTGGAGAAATAGTAAAGGTTATCATGCTATTGTAGATTTAAATGATGATATCTGGTATTTAGTAAAACCTACTGTAAGAACCGGAGGCTATTCCAAAACACCAAGCAAATCAACCTATAGGTTTATCACCAATGGCGTCCTCGGTTTTAATGACAAGTATATCCATATTTCTTATGTAGGTGGTGTTGAAAAAGACAATTACAAAATTGCCAAAGACACTAGAACACCAGGTCAAAAATTAAAGCTTCAACATCTTATTAGCGATTCAATGCTCTGGCTTAAAAGCCAAGAGCAAAACACTAAAATAGATTTTTGGGTTGGTGGCCATAGAGATTTTTCTGATGATAAAAATAATAATGGCGAAATTGATACTTGGGAACGCACAAAACAATGTCCTAGTTTTGAAGCCATGCAAGAATATTTAGATTATACTTCAATCGATAGACAATTGAAATTACCTACAGACCGATGAAAAAAATAATCAAGTACATCGAAAAAAGGCTACAAGGTAAAACCACTTTAATTTTATCTGTAGCCTTACTTGTTTTTGCATGTTTATTCATGTATCAATGCACAGAAACTAAAAGACTAAAAAAGCATGCAGAAAATACTGCCACGTTTTTAAATTCAGAAATATCTTATTACAAAAACAAATCAGGGCAAGAAGTAGCACAGAAAGAAGCTCTCTTTGGTCAAAAAGAATCTTTGGACGTATTGCTTTCAAAACAAATAGACTCCACTCAGCAGCTTAAAAAACTTGTTAAACAATACAAAAAAGTAAAAGCTGCGGGAAACATTATTCAAGTTACTAGAATAGATACTGTAAAAGTTGAATATGATAATCCAATAGAATTTGAATTTTCAAAAAATTGGTCAGTTAATGATAAGTATTATTTTATAGCCGGAAGATCAACGAATACATTTACAAGTGTAGATACTCTTCAGCTTGATAACACTATTAGTTTTGCTATTGGTAAAAAGAAAACTGGATTTTGGAACACTACGTTTCAAGCTGAGGTTGTAAATAGCAATCCATTTGTTAAAACTACTGGATTAAATACTTACAGTTACACTGAAAAGAAAAAAAGATTTGGCATTGGTCCTTATATTGGAATTGACTTTTTAACTTTACAACCAGCACTTGGTCTGAGCCTTAGTTTTGATTTGATTCAATTTTAAATATTAACTTGTGCCAATAAAATATTTTTACTACAATGGCAATAACCGATTTTCAAATTGTAAGATTACCTAGAAACGTTATTTGTAAAATAAGAGATTCTGAAATTACTAACGGATCTACTTACGATATTTCAGACGAAGCAGATCTTAACTTTAAAAGATTTCCAGAATTAGAAGGTTATTACCTCAACAAAAAATTAAAATTTAGAACTTACGATAGCAGTATTCAAAAATATAGTAATGAAGCTGAAATCAATCTAGTCTGGGAAGCTAACTCTTCTGTTTTGCCATCTTCTGAAAACAATACTCATCTTCTCCAATATGGAAATTCTATTAAGCTTTTAGATCATTTACCAATAAACTCAGCTACTGAGTTTATTGAAATAACAGAAGTTACAGAAGGAGTCAGTGTGCCTTATGTTTTTTTAGAAGAAAATAGAGAAGTTGTACCTGGTGAAAGATTTAGTCCAGAAGATTTATTTTATTCTTTTTTTCAAATTTCAGAAGTAAGAAATACACATCCTTATTTTGTTTTAAAATATAAAGTAGGAAGAAACAATGTATTGCAACCAGAAGAATACACGCTTACATTAAATGCTCAACTTCCTTTGCAAATTAATTTATTATACCAAACTGTTTCAGGACCTGAATTAGTAATTGGAGAAATAGGAAATAATACAATGGGTTTCTATGAAGTTTCTCAATTTGAAGTAGCTGGAGGCATGCCTAATGGAACTGTTCAGTTAACTTTTGATTTTGCAAATCTTTTAGATTCTGTTCCTGAAATAGACGACGTTAAACGCGTTATTATAATTGGTAATGGTCAATCTTACAATGCAACTTCTGGAAGTTTACTTTACCCATTAACTTTTGATTTAGATTCAAGTGGTCAACTTAATTTTACAACTACGTTCATAAAAGATGCAGATGAATTTAGTCCTTCAGAAAGTTTTAAAATATTTATATCTGAAATCAACGGAGAAGCACAAGGTCCATTATTCATAACATTAACAGTACTAAGCGAACTATAATGATAAATTTTTCAACAGTTAATACTTTTGAAGGAGGTAATTCAAAAGACCTTAGCCAAAACATCGAAAAGAAAAACACTTTTGAAAAAGGCCTTAATGGAAGAATTTACTCCAAAGATGGAGTTTTTTCTTTTACAGCAATTTCCGGAAGTAAACTTGTTTATGAAAATTCTCAAATAATAAAATATTTAGGGCATCATTCTTTTAGGGATGAAGCTATTGTTTTTGCCAAATGTCTAATACCTACTGGTGAAGGTCAAGGCACAGAAGAAACAGTTACTGAAATACAAATACAAACAGATGATTTTATATTAAATGGTTTATCAGAAACTGATACTGTAATTACAAATAGCCAAAGTTTTATTTCAGCAAACACTGAAATAATTGAAACTACTTATACTATTGTTGTTCCTTTAGCTGATGAAGATGATTTTAAACTTCCATATTCAGAAACTGAATCTACACAAGAAGAGATAGATTTTGGTGAATATTACAATGAGCGATTTAATGTTGCTAATTATAAAATATGCAACATAAACGAAAACGCAATACCTCTAAACAATCAAGAATATTACGACAAAATAATTAGTTTTAAGCTTAATAGCGAAGGTAATCTTACAAGTGAGACACTTTGGACAGGATTACAAAACTGGCCATTAAACGGAAAAATAACAGCAGAAGGCGTTGAAGAAAACGAGTTTTTTAAACGTGTATATTACTCTGATGCTATAAATAATAGACGAGTAATGAACCGTAAAGATGTAGCTTTATTTACTCGTCAAGCAAAAGAGTTTGATCAAATCCTTGATAATGTACTTTTACAACCTCGATTAAAAATAATTGAAGACGGTGGCCAATTAAATTCAATGAGAGTATTGTACTTGTATCGAATCATATCTGAACAAGGACAAATTTCTGAATTTTCTCCATTTTCTGAATTTGCAGATATTTTAGTAGAAAATGAAGCTATTGGTTATAGAGGTGGTGACGTAAGTGAAATAACTACTAAAGTTTCAAAAATTGAAATTGATTTAATAAATCCAGAGCCATCTTCTCAAATTGAATGTATTGCTTTAGAGTTTGAATCTCAAGGACCGCCAACTGCAATAAAAAATTTAGGAATAAAACAAGCTAGAGCAATTACAGAATTTTCTCATTTTGGTAATGAAACAGAATTTATTGATGATATTACAATTGCTGATATTTTAGAATTTAAAAACACTTGGAAATATTGCAACGATTTTACATCTAAAAAAAACAAACTTATTGCTGCAGGATTAAGAAACAATCCTTTACCTACAGAAATACAGAATCTTGAATATTTAATGCCATTACACTCCTGGAATGAAGGCAGTAATACGTTTAATTCTTTAATGAATCCTGAGCCATGGAATTACAGATGGATTGATCCTACTAATACAGAAAAATTAATTTATATCAAACAAAAGAAATATGAGAACATATCTTCTTTTGGGCCTTGTTTAATAACTTTTGAAAATAGAGAAAACGGCAATTTTATTGAAAAAGAATTTCCTAATCTAGATTTAGAAAATTATACAGATATACTTGCAGATATAAGAGATTGGTTGCTAGATCAGTATTTTAATAATTCTGAGTTTTTAAGTTTATTTCCTAATCTTAAAATAAGAAACAATGGTGGCCAATTACTAATGACTCCAATAAACGAAGAAATTGTAACTGATTTTGCAGATTATGTTTTGAAATCAAACAACAATCAGTTTATCGAAAATTTTAAAAGCGATATTGAGTTTAATGATTTAAACCTTAATAGCAGCAAGTTTATTCATGGCGCTCAATCTGCTGGCTTTAATCAAGGTAATGGTGTTAGAGTTACTTACAAAGAATTTAAAGAGCCTCTGCTAAAAAAAGCAACTAAAATATATGATGGTTCAGATAAACTTTTAAATTATAATACTCCTTCCGGAGAAAAATATTGCATGAAAGGAGAAATTTATCGATTAGCTTTTCAAGCTTATGATCTTGCCTCTAGCAGATATTTTTCTATTCCTTTAGGAGATGTAATGGTTCCTGAATTATATGATACAATTACTTATATTAATAATTCAGGAAACCCGGTAATTGAATCTAAAGAATACGTCAATCAATCAATTGATAATAATCAACTTTATGGTCACGGTATTAAAATGCAAATAGAAGTACGTCTAAGCTGCGAAATGCAAAAGTTGATATCTATGTATCAAATACTTTATGTTGAGCGTACAGAAGAAAACAGAACCATATTGTGCCAAGGAATAGCTGCTCCGCTTACAAGAGTTCAGTATAATAACAGTGATCAGTTTAAAATGGACGATCGAATTCAAAATAAATGGAATTTACCTTATTACGGTGGTCCTGTTTATGATGATAGAGGTATAGCTCAATATGATCAAAATGGAGAAGATTTTGATTACGAAGGAGTTGATAGTGATAAAAGAATTATAACCAGCAGAAGGTTAATGTACTTTGATTCTCCAGATTTATATTTTAATAAAATTTCTGACAATTTTGTAAAGAGCTCAAAACTACAAGTTTTAGCTCGACTCAATACAGATCACACTCCCGGCTGTATAATGGAATACGGAGAAACTATTGATGGCGTTCCATTTAAAGTAGAACAATATCCTAAGTTTTCTAGAAAAATAAAAGAAAACCAATTAATAGGTAATCTTAATTTAGAAGGTTTACCAAGAAGAGCAAGAGAAAATAGTAGAGATGGAACTTTTGAAAGTTATTTTATAAACGTTTCTGTATTTTCTAATTATACAAAAAAAACTGTAAGAGAATTAAGCATAGAAGAATCAAGAACTTTATCAAGAGGTGAAGTTATATCTGGTAATGCTTTTAATCTTGCTCACGATGTTTCAAACAATGCATTGGTAATGCCTGTAATGCCATGGTATTACGGAGCATATCAACGTAATTGGAATACTGGTGATAAAAAAAATATGTTTGGTAAAGTATGTACAGTTTCTCCTGGTTATGCTACTACTATAATTAAAACAAAAGAAGATTTATTTACTGATAGTTTTATTGGTTCTAATGTTCATAAAGTACATTCTCAATTAAGAAGAGGAGGAAGCGAATATAAAGTAAGTGATAGTTACCCGCTTATTAATTTGTACAGAAATAATAGACAGTCAGTTTACGGTGGCCGAACAGAACAAGCTTACAGTCGTAACACTTATATTCCGTTAAGTAAAACAATTCCAGTTTCTAAAGGAACTGGAGTGCAATCATTTTTATGTGGTGCTGACACTTACATGACTTTAAACATTCGAACTAAAAATGATGGCAGTGATAGCAATGAAATTGAAGACGTAACTTTTGATAACAGAAACCGTAGTGGTGATACCGGAGATATTAGTGTATGGAAACGTAATGGAGCTTGGAATTATGTAAATGTACTTGAAACTCAATTAGAGCCTAAAATGATGTATGGTTACAATTTTTATAGAAAAGAAGGTAATCATGAGTTTGAAATTCCAAGACCAGAAATAATAAACGGAGCTTATTTAAACATCAACAACCTTAAACAATTTATTCCTAAACCATTTCAATTTAAAGATGATCCGGACATGGGAAATGTTGTTGCTGTTTCTAATGTAAAACTAGCTGGTGAAAGTTATGATTCCTGGTCATTGTTTAAGCCTAACAATTTTTACGCAGAACTTGAAAAAAACAAAGGGGATGTTTCAAATATTATCAGACATAAAGAAGAGATATATGCCATACAAGAAGATCAAATCTCTCAGTTATATATTGGCACCGATAGAATCATAAACGATGATCAAGGCAACCCTATCAATCTTAAACAAGGTTCCGGAACAGTAGTTGAAGGACATAAGGTTTTAAATAACTACGGAACTGCAATACGTCGTTCAGTAGTCAATAGTGAATTTGGTTTTACTTTCTTTGACGAAAAGCATGTTGAGTTTGTAAAAATGGGCAAACCATTACTTGCTCAAAAGCTTTTACATCTTGATTTATGGGATAAAGTCAAAACTGATCCTATTATAGACGCAGAAGGATATTACGATCATCAGCACAAAGAAACTTGTATTCGAATTAGAACTAAAAGCGGAATGGCCATGGTTATTTCTTATAATGAAATGCTAGGTGTTTTTAATGGAGAATATGAATACAATAATGATCACTACATTTCCTTTGACAAAAAAACGTATGCTCCAGTTAAAGGACAAAGTAATCTATTGCATCAATTAAACGAAGGTCCTGTTTTAAATTTATTTGGTGATAAAAAATTACTTAAAACTAGAGTACTTGTCAATTCTGAAATTGACAAGGTTCTTCAGTATAAACAAACAGGACTTATAACTTCAATGAAATATCCAATCAAAGAAGTATTATACAAAACAAGTCTTGGCCAAACAAGAATAGTAAAAGGAGATCATCCTTGGTATAAAATAAGAGAAGGGAATCATTCTATTCCTGCAAAGAACGAATTTCTTAAAACCTCAGAGCTTGCTGATCTTAGAGGAAATTGGATATCTATAGAAATAACAGCTGAAAGCATTAATAACGCAAAAGTTGATATCTTAGCAGTTATTAACAGTTTACGCCAAAGCCATCAATAATATAAATCATGAATGCACCATTAGACGATTACCTAAGCAGATTTGGAAATGAAGAGCAACAAGCGTATGCTAAAAATCCTAAAGTAAAAACTGTAAGCACACTTACACCAGAGACAGATGTTATTGCAACTTCTAAAAGCGCAGAAGGTCTTTTGCAAGATTCTGCTAGCAAAGCATTAGAAGGTCTTGCTGTAGATGCTGATACTCCAAAAGCTTCAGGTGGCATATCTCGTGATAAAGCCCTAGGACTTATAGAAGCGGTTCCTGAAACAATGGCTATTATAGATAACTTTAGTGGAGGACAATTTGATACTTCAGCAGAAGGCTCTGGCGTTGGCAAAAGAGATGGAGCAGTATTGCAAGGAGCTACTCAAGGAGCAAGTGCCGGAGGTAAAATAGGTTCAATTGCTGGTCCTAAAGGTGAAATAATAGGTACTGCAGTTGGAGCAGTTGCCGGAACAGTAAGTTCATGGGTAGGACACGACAAAGCAAAAAAAGAATATAAAGAAAACCGTAGAAAGTTTAATAAAAATGAATCTGCAGTAGAAGGCGCAGAAAACGCTGAAGCTTATGCAATGTCTGAAGGACTTGCTTCTGTAGAAAACCTTAAAGCTCTACGACAAAAACAATTAGGATTAATTTCATAAATAAATATCATGGCTAAACCAAAGACAGAATTACCAAAAAATATTGTAGACAGATTGGTTAGCAATTTGCAAATAGGTATTGCAGAAATCGAATCTGCAAAAGACGGTTATGCTGCACATAATACTGATAATAGTGATCCTGATTTACAAGCATTAGGCAAATACCAGTTTGTTCCTAGATATTGGTGGAAAGATATTCAGAGTTTTGCTAAAAAAAATGGATATGATAACATTAATGATCACGAAGATTTTTTAAGATCTCCTTCTTTACAAGATTCGTTTTTTAGACACTATGTCAAAAAAGATATTCTTCCTCAAGCTCAAAAAGTTTATGAAAGCGGGCAAAACCCCGACAATCTTACTTTAGAAGAAATGACTGCTTTTTTTCATTTTCAACCTCCAGAAGTAGCTAAAAAAGCTATTACTATGGGAGAAGAAGGATATCGAAAATCAACTAAAAAAGGTAAAGACGGTGCTACTGTAAATAACATTAGCATGAAAGATTATAGAGATAAATATCGTGAAGCTTTAAAGACTAAAGGAATACAACAGCTTACAAAAGCTGAAGTTACTGAACCTAAAACAAAAGAACAAATTGGCAAAGATTATTTTACTAAAAAAGGTAAAATAATTTATTATTCTAGTGATCTTTCTAAAGAAGAAAAAAACAAAAGAATACAAGAATTAAATGCTGAATACAAAGCTAAAGGTCAAATAGGAATTGTCAATGATTACATTGAAAATAGAAACGAAAAGCTTAGAGAAGAGCATACTCCAGTTGATCCAGCAGAAAAAGAAAAGCTTAGAAAAATGCTTGAGTTTGCCAAAGAGGCAAAACTCAATGCTGGTGTTGACAAAGACGGTAATCCTATAATTGCTAAAAGCGTAATTATACCTACCAATAGTTCAGAGTCAAGACAGCATTTTATTGACTGGGCTGAAGCTAATGATGTAAAATACAATGAACAATCTAACCTTGAATTTGAAGTTCCTGGTTTTGATAAAATTCTTAAAAAGCAATTTAAAAAAGTTACAGGTAAAACATTAGACGTAAAAACTAAAGGTGCTAAAGTTTCAGGTATGCAAAATGATATTGCAAATATTGCAGCATTTTTTCGCGGAGACAAATTAATGCCTGCTACTTTTGATATTGACAATGTTGACCAAATAATTGACAGCGCTGGTTCTTTAACTCAAATTCAAAAACTAGATCCGCAATATATTCCAGATCCAGTAAAAATTCCTGAGAGTTCTAAAACTGAAACTTCAGGCTCTGAGAGCAAGACTAAAGCTAAAACTGAAGTTGAAGTAGATGATGGTGTAAACGGTGCTGCAAACCAAACGATTGACGCTGAACTTGGTCTTTTAAGTGTTGGTACTAACAAAACTCTTCCAGTAGAAAGCAAAGGAGAGCTTCCTATTGATGCTATTACAGGTATGGCTTTAGGTCTCATTGGTGATGAACAAGCAGATAATGCAAATATCCCTTTAAGGACTGAAGAAGTTAGCCAAGCTTTTAAAAAGTTTAGTTCCGATTTAGCAAAAAGGTCTAAAGAAGGTTTGCCTGCTGAGGTTGAAGCTGCAATGAATAATAAACTAGCAGAAGCTTATCAAGGTGGCCTTAGAAGTATTATAAACGCTTCTGGAGGAAACCGAGCTACAGTCCTTGGTAATCAAGGTCAACTTGAAGTTGCTAAAAACAGAGGTCTTGTTGATATTGAGCTTGCTGATTTTGAAGCAAAAGAAAAAGCTTTTCAACAATACGGTGAAGCTATTAAATACAAAAATGATTTTGATTCCAGAAGAGACATTGCTAATCATAGTATTAAATACCAAGAAGGCAAAAGAGATCAGAGACTTGGACAAGAACTTGCTGAAGCAGGTTTTTCTCAATTAGTAGAAGGTATTAAATACCAAAGAGAAAACGGTCCCGGAAGTGCTAATTCTCTTTATGAAGCTCATCTTTACCAAAAGATATTTGGGTTTAATCCTAATGCTCCAGACGACGGAACAGGAAAGCCTGGTACCCGAAGTGCTTTTGAAATGAAACGTGAAGAAATAGAAGAAAGACAATCAACTGCAAAAACTTACCAGGCTAAACTCAATGCTATGAATCCTAACCAAAGAAAAGCAGCCAATAAGTTTTTTGAAACTAATACGGACACAAGAAATCAATACGAATTTTTAGATTATCTTGAAAAAAATCCAAACGTCAATCCCGATAAAATCAATATGGAAAATATGGATTTAGCTGTTAATAAAAAAGATTACGGTCTTTTGTCTATAGACAGAAAAGAGATTGACAGACAAGAAACTATATCAAAACCTGTTATTGATAAAAAAGAAGTTTCTAATTTCTTCGCTAATCCTCAGACTCCAGTTAACGCATCTAATCAACCTGAAGGTTTATTAGCTACAGCTCAAAAACCAAATAGCCCAGAGGAAGTCAATGATAATGAAGAAAATGAAACTAACTTCGCTAAAGATTACGAATCAGGAGTTTTGGCTAATTTGCCTAAGCTCGCCTAACTATCTATAAATATGAATGGTTTAAAAGGACTCACTGAAGGTACTCAAGATCGCGAATCAAAAATTCGCGAACTTGGTGTTTTAGAAAGAATGTCTCAAAGCGTAGAGCAAGAGAAATTAGCAGAAATACAAGCTCAGCAACAAGAACAAATGTTCTATGAGAAAATGTATCAAACTGCTGAAAGCATGCTTGGTAAAGACAGAGAGCGCATTAACAAAAAAATTATACTTGCTCAAAGGCAAGTAAGAGAACATTTAGATATGACTGGTGGTTCTCGAAAAAACTTTTTAGCTGAAGGTGGCATGTCTGTTTTAGGCAATCTTAAAAATCAGATATTAGAATCTGATGAAGCTTTTCAATATAAAGAAAACTCTAAAAACCTTGCTAAAATCTTAGAGATAAAAGAAAAAGGTCTTGGCCATTTGCTTGCTCCTAGAGATTTAGAGTCTGCTGAAAACTATGAAAAAAATCCAGAGGGTGGATCGATTACTTATTCTGGAATGATGACTGAAATAAACATTCCTCCTTCAGCTAATTCTGATTATGGTACCCAAATTCCTATAAATAATATACTAAGTTATGATTCAAACTTAGTTAAGATTATGGGCAATTATAAAATACAACATCCAGATGCTCCAGATTTAGACCCGCAAAATAATCCTAAAGATTACATGAAACTTGTAGCTTTTGCTAAAAAAATGGGTTATGGTGGCACAGGCAGTAACACTATAGCTATGAGAGAAAGAGCTGCAGCATCTAGAGCTAGAGCAGCTTATGAAAATAAAAGATCTACTAAACAAAAAGATCTTAAAAATAGTTTTATTTCTCAATACAATGTGCTTAATTCTAAATTTAAAGAAGGCACAACTGTTGAAGATATTAATAAACCAATAGAAGAAGGTGGTTATGGCGGTAGCTATTGGGAATCCCAACGTAAAAATGATCCTTCTGTCAATAAAATACTTGGAGATAAATCAACTTTAATATCAAGAAAAAGAGGCCTTGATGAAAAAGGTTTAGACGGTAACGATTTTCTTCCTGATTTTATTGATGAATCGGGCGCTTACTTGTTTAATGATATGGTTGGCCTTAAAGATTCCTATCGAGTATTCCAGGGCAACGAAAAGAAAATTGTTGATAGAATTTTAGGTCAAGAAAGCCGTGGTGGTTTTAAAATTGAAGGAAATAAAGTTATTGGCTACACTCCTGGTCCGCAAGATTTCAGAATGGATGGTGTAAAACTTGGAACTAAAAATGCTGTAAACCCTGATGATTTTAAAGGCAATTACGAAGTTATGGGAGTAGTTACTGGTATGAAATCTATGATCTCTAATGGTGATGGTATTGAAGAAGAAGCTTTGTTAATCAATGCTTATGATGATAATGGTGAATTAGACAAAGATGCTACTGCTAAAATAGAAGAAGGTTATACTTCTGAAATGAAGCCTACAACTCTTATTGCTTTAAGGAACGAAAACGAAGATGTTTTTTATAAAGAAATAGATATGGGCAGACCAGACGTTGCTACAATGATGAGCAATGCTATTGCGGAAGATGATGATATAACAGATAAAGTTCAGCAAGAAAACCATGCAGCTGCTAAAATGCGTCAAATAAAAAAAATGACTAAAGATGAACGCATTATGGTTGATCGCAAAATGAATGAATTAGATCAGGAAGTTTTTAATGACGAAATGTTTAAAACAGAAGGAGAAAATTTTTACGGAGAAAACAGCGGTGGCCAGTTAAATAGAGTTCCTGAAATGAAAGCTTTCTATATGGCTTTTGATTATTTACAGAATTCTAACAAACGTGATGAAAACAATCCAGACGGAGATAAAAGTATCTATGCTCCTAACGTTCAAAAATATATTGATCAAGAAATATTTACAAAATCTGTTATTGCTGCAGGAACTGAAGAAGATTTTAAAAGCTATGAAACCGGAAACAGTTCTGATAAACTTATAGAAAAATGGATTGAAGGAGCTAATAGTGATTTAGATCAAGATTCACTAGCTTACAAACGAAACGTAGAATTAGCCGCTAAATGGCAACAAATTCTAAACATAATGTAATGATATTTAACTTTAAGCCTTAACAACGGTTTGGGTATGGAAAGTAAATTAAACGGAATTGAAATGAAAAAATTTGAAACAAAAGAAGAACTTGTAGAATGGATTGAAACAATGCACCTACAAAATACAAATGGTAGAGAAACGGAAGAAGAAATGTTTAGACTTGGAATAGAAGCTGCAATACAAGAACTAACCGAGTTTAATTTATTTGCTATACACGGTGTTAACTACTGTGCGGCTTAATTAATAAAAAACATAAATAGAATGAAAAAATTACTTTGGTTAGATGATATTAGAAACCCTCATATAAACGAAGAAGGCAAAGTGCCAACACGTAAAAATGGCAAACACTACAATATAAATTGGGTTTTAAACTACGAACAGTTTGTTAAATGGATAGAACTTTTTGGACTACCTGATGCTATTTCTTT
>Ga0306912_1000829_pt1 | contig 16261 bp, 10 predicted proteins | sample AntRauFillE10628_FD_190443 | JGI IMG/M metagenome (GOLD analysis project Ga0306912, IMG submission 190443) | Saline lake microbial communities from Rauer Islands, Antarctica - Metagenome Filla E10 #628 (v2) (version 2) | ecosystem: Environmental > Aquatic > Non-marine Saline and Alkaline >... | reverse complement strand
CAGTTTCATCATGGCTCAATACTATGAGTCCAGCTGATAAAGTCCGCATCCAAGCTGGCTCACGCATCTCTGAAGCCTCCGATTCCACGACCTTACGCATCTGCTCATCCTTTAAATCCTCCAAGACAGATCGCCTGAAATCAACTGTTCCCTTGGCCCAGCCTTTCGTCATATTTTCAAAACCAAGGCACTTGGACTCCTCGTCGTTTTCAGAGAGCCACCCGAGATACTCGCGGTATTTGCGACGCCCCGCAGGCGTATCCGAGAGACCACCTGCAAACTCTAAGGCGATTTTCGGACTCTCATAACCGCGACGCCGACGAGGATACCAGAAGGACGCAAAGCTGCTGTCCGCGTACTGCTCTAGGCACGATGCTTCCACCAAACCCGCACGAACCGGGTTCAAATGGATGTAGCGGCAAACAGCACCCAACGCTTCGCCGCCTATTAGAATCGCCTTGTAGCGGCCTTGACGGAGCGCGACAGCGCAAAGATGGCGCAGCCCGCAAAGCGGGTGAATCAAGCGGGTGCCCTATGGGCGGCTTGGTGAGCAAACACATGACCGTTGCTTTGACGGAAGCGATTGAAGCGATTCGCAAAGACGGACTGCAACCAACGCATGCCCTCAACTAAATTCGGATGCGGAGTTTCGATACAAAGATGATAGTGATTCCCCATCAAACACCACGCATGCAATCGCCAACCCATCGTTGCACACGCCTCTTCCAAACAAGACAGAAAACTCTTCCGAGCTCCCGCACTCTCGAAAATCCAAGAGCGGTAGTTGCCACGGTTGATTACGTGATAACAAGCGCCTTCATATTCGATACGTGTTGTTCGAGCCATACCCTACCCTCCAGCAGTAATTTTATACTGTAAAGATAAAACAAAGAAAATTGGACTGACCCCATTTTCTCCCCTGCGTGGAAGAAACAAAGTTTTTGTGATTTTCGTGCCTCTTTGTGGCATAAGTCAGGTGGCAGTGGTCAGGGGTTAGCGTGTCCGCCCTCAGGCTAGAAGCCTAAGCTACCTTAGTCCTCCGCCATCAAACGGCTCTGCCGTTAAGCTATCCGCCCTTCGTCCTCACACGCGCAGCGTGAGTCCCCCTTGGAAAATAGTTGCTACGCCATATTCCCCCTACGCTCTCCGAGCTACGGAGGACAGGTCGAGTTTCGGACGGCAGACCATATTCCCCCCGTCAGCAAAACAAGCAAAATTGGACTGGTGCTTTTCCGCCCCGATTACCGAACACCGACTACCGCTAACCGAAATGCCGCTCTACGTCCGCCTCATTGCGCTTGCAAATTTTAACAATGCGAGTATGTATAAAATATGAATCGAATCGAATGGTCATCCGATGTTTGTAACGGCAAGCCTGTTATCAAGGGCACACGAATCACCGTCCAGACAGTACTGTCACATCTGAGTGCAGGCGATTCCACTGAAGATATCTTGGAAGCATTTCCCAATTTGTCCCGTGAGGATGTCTTGGCCTGCTTGGCTTATGCCGCCAGAGTCGGCGAAATTCACTCCAGCATAGAACTCGTTTCGTGAAGCGCCTGATGATTGATGAGAATCTTCCGTTTTCCCTCGGTGTTAGGCTTGGCGTGGATTATGTTTACGCATCACAAATAGCAGAACAGGCTTCCGATTCTTTGCTATGGCAACGAGCACGAGAAAATGATTGGGTAGTGTTGACGCGGGACACTGACTTTTTTGACCGCTTGCTGAGGCACGGATCTCCGCCTAAAGTGATTTGGATACGCCTTGGGAATGTGCGTAAAGGCGATTTGTTGAGGATGCTGGAAGAGCGTTGGCCTGCCATCGAGCAGCGAATCCGCTCACATGATTTAGTTGAAGTGTATGCCGATCGTCTCGAAGCGCTGACCTTTCCACAATAATTCCACATCCACCCGACCCACCGACCACCGCCCACCTTCCCACCTTCAAACCTTCCACTCGTCACGGCGTATCGAAGGGGAGTCCGATGGGGTCAGTCCAATTTACCTTGTTTTAAATTATTTCCATGGTTAACCGCGATTCGACAACTACCTCACCGCAAAGCGCATAAGCACGGGGCTTAGGCGGGATAGCCATTGAGATTTCGGCACTACATGCGTGCGGTGCTTTCAACCTTTCGTTTGAAGTAAATATTCCCCAGAGGGTCGTGCTTGATCCCGAGGCCATTATAGATGCTCTTTTGGCTGAGATTCGCGCTGGTGGTGTTTTTCACATAGACGCAGTGTCCATCATCTGTGTTAAAGGCAGTGACGACTCGGTCGTGAGAAGAAAGAAGATTCCTCACACTGTTCCAGGTATAGTTTAACCCTGCCTCAGAGAGCCTTCGCAGTATAGGGCAGACGATGTGATAGGCCAAAACTGAGAGGAAGATATGAGCGGTCGTCGCCTCTTCACACTTATGAAAGTTTGGCCTCAGACCTAAGTCCGATTTCATGGCGCGGAAGGAGCTCTCAATGGTGGTGAGACTTCTGTGGACCCCAGAGAGGTCTTCTTCGTTCAGGTCGATACGGTCGGTTCGGATGACGTATTTCCCCAAATTTTCTGATTTTGCAGCACCCTTTAAATTTCTCTCGCAGGTGATTGCATGGACGATTCCCTCGTGCTCACTGACTTTGATATCGAAGTAATTACCAACAGAATACTTTTCCTTAAGCCGACCAATTCGTTCCATGATTTTCCCAAACTTTTTTGTCGTGCGAGCTTTGGCTAAGCCCGCACTCAATTCGCCCATGGTCGCTTCAAACTTCTTCAAGCGGCTTTCGATGATCTGCCTTTCCTTCTCCTCTTTGTGAGGGCTGTGGCAGAGTAAAAATGCTTCTTGGTAGGCGGCTTGATCGCCGACTGCTTCGTTATCGACGATGGCTCGCTTGAGAGTCCATTCGGTGGTCTGATCCGCGAGCTTTACTTTCTTCTCAACGCTTTGATCCCAAAGCGTCGGGTCGTAGCTCTGCTTGCGACTGATGGCGACGTAAGAGATGTTTTCTTGGCGCAACAAAGCGATATTCTCTTCACTCGCGATCCCCGCATCGATGACCAGCGTCTTCCTTTCCGTGCTATGTCCGAGGGCGCGAATCGATTCGAGCATGCCAGCCAAGGTTTCCGGTTCGATCGCATTGCCTTCCAAGATATGGCTTTCTTTAGGGAAGCCCTGTGAATCGACGATCAGGGCCAAAGTCATCAGCTTGCAATCCGTGCGAAGTTCTTTGGATCTTCCAAATTGAGCTTTCGTATTGCCTGCCTTTTTCCCTTCAAAATAGGTATTCGTTAAGTCGTATAAGATAATCGTTTCATCCAGAGAAAAAAGGTCCTTGGCTTTTAGGCGTAGGCTTTTTTGTATCGCATCGCCGTGCTCCTGAAGCAGCACCGCCGTGCGGTGCAGGGCATTGTCGTAAACCGCCTCTGTGCTACCGATTAACTCCTTGATCGCACTGTCATCGTTGATCCATCTGGCCAGTTCTCGTTCGCTGGAAGGGTGCACAGCTCGGCCTATGATCAGGTGCTTGGCATAGTCAATTTGCTTTGGACTAAAATTCAGTTCTTCGAGGATTGTATCGAATCCATATTGGTTCATTTGCTCCTGCATCACATACTCGGCTCCGATACTCCTAGATTCGCTCGTTTTTACAGAATTAATATCCACATTCTGATAATTAGCAGCCGTTTGTTGGGCCAGGCTATCCTCCTTAACGTCATTGTAAGAAGTTTCTTTTGCCGATTGATTCAAGGATTTGCTCAGGATCATTTGAACATAATGGGCCGCTAACTTTTCGTCGGATAAACATACGAAGAGAATTTTAGAGAAAAATAAAAAAAATAAAAAAAATCCTTAATATGCTTGATTTTCAGTCCCTACACTTTTGGCACTTCTGTTGACTACTAAAGACTTATGAAAAAAATAGGGGTAAATTAGGAGTATTTTATCGAAAATATACTTTCCATGATTAGCTTTATCGGATCGAGGTTAACCAATTATTTGTTAAAACGTTAACAGAAGCAATCGACGCGACAAACCGAGAGCGGATTAGCGGGGCACTATTTAGCTATTGGCGATTCGAAGGCATTCGTTTTACGGAGCCTCCAGCCTTGAGCAAATTGACCAGCCGCTGCGAATTAAAGCCCTTCTTCGCGAGTGCCTCGACTTGCGCCTTGCTCAGCGCGGCCAATGCCTCCGGCGCATCCAGTAGTTTAATGGCGTCCAGGGCCCACGCGCTATGGGCGTCGCCTTCGGCACTCAGGGACTCCTGAAGCAAAAAATCGAGGGCTTGCTCGCGCTGCCCGGTTCGCCCGACGGAAATGGCGGCTTGGATCCGCACACTCGGTGCCGAGCCGACAAGCGCCTTCTACACCAGAGCATCAATGCCTCCCTCCGAAACCCACGGCATTCTCAGCCCAACCATACCCCAGTATCGGATGATCGGGTTTTTATCCTGGAGGGCCTCGATGAAGGCTGGCTGGTTGGCAGGATCGCGATTCGAAGCTTTGATTGCTAAATCAAGAATGCGCTCCAAGGGGTAGTTCGCCTCGGATTGCCCAAAGCTGTAGAGGGTTTCCCTGCCGTCAGTATCGATGGCTTCCATCATGGTCTCGGGAATGAGCCCGAGATCGCCGGTTTCCAGAACGTGCGAACGGAGTCGGGCCCTCATTATCTGTAGCATTCCGGGCTCCGATTGCGCCAGATTGCGAACTTCGTGCGGGTCGTTAACTGTGTCGTAGAGTTCCTCCGGCTGCTGACATTGATAGTAGGCCGCTTGCAGGGGAAAAGTCATCCCCTCACTGGTAATCCAGAGGATATTCGGACGCTCATCGGCAGCCGACAGCAGGGAGGGCAAAATACCAAAGACAAAAAACAGGAAGCAGCGCTGACGCATAAATTTCACAGGTCTAGCCATACACAAAAGATAGGCTGTTCCAATCGAGAATTTTGCCAGTATAAACGCTCAGACCTGTTTGGCACGAACTTCAGCCCCTCGCCCCAACGGGGCAAACTATGTCAGCCTGGGGCAAAGCCCTAGTTATCAATGGGTTAAAGATATCGAGCCCTGAAAGGGCGATCTAAGAAAACGACGTAGAAGTCCCTTAAGTTCGTGCCATTCCGCTCAGACCAGTTTGGTCGTGGCCCGAATGACACGGACTAAGAGTATCGCTAAAAGATCACGTAGCCTTGGGCCCACTTGACAAAAAAGACGCCGAGGTTGCTGGCGGCATGAGCGACCATACAGGGAAAGATCGAACATGTCGGATTCCACGGACCGAAACGGCAGGCGTAGAACCACAGCGAATTGGCGAAGAGAATTCCGGTCGTAAAGAGCGCCTTATTTGTCACAGTCCACTCGACTTCGGCCAACCATAACTGCCACCATCGAGCGCCATCGGGAAATTCTACACTAAAGAGATGAAAATGGATGATCGCAAAGATCAGCGAAAAGCCCACACAACTGGCCATCAACGCAGCCTTGCCCTTTTTGTCGACCACCAGATAGCCCCGAAAGATCACTTCCTCCACCACGCCTGCCGCCACGATGGCAAAGACAAAATACCAGACCATTTCGCTCTGCTCCGAGGCGACTCCCAGCGCGATTTCACCGCCCGTCTCGACAGCCAGAATCAACAACGCCCCGACCAGCGCGATCAGCAGCGCCGAAATGGAGGTCGTGAAAGCACCGGGCAACGCACCCGAATTAGGTTCGCCATCCTTCTGGGCCTTGTAGTCGCCCCAATACATGTTGCCCACATAGGCCGCAATTCCCACGTAAAGCAGGATCATGATGGGATTTTCTGTCATAATAAATTGCTAATATTAAATTGCTAATGATAAATTGCTAATGACTAATTGCTAATTACTAACGTATAAATACAAAGTGTAACTAAATTCAAATTACTCATTAGTCATTAGTCATTATTAATTAAATATGCCTTGAATCGTCTTCGTCCTTTTCGACGTAGCCACTGTCCTGGCGGCTGTGATTCACCTTGTTCTTCTTGGTGTAAGCGTCGTAAACGTCTTGCGGGGTCATGCCGAGCACCTGAGCGATGGAAACGAGGAAGTGAAAGAGGTCGACCACCTCGACCTTCGCATTCTGCGCGTCGAACTCCTGGTATTTGGCCCACCACTTCCAGGGCACCGAATCGATCAGCTCCGCGAGCTCCTGCTGCATCGCGCGGGTGTAGTTGAGCACCCATTTCGCTTTCTCTTCTTCCGACATACCGTCGGTGTTCACGCCGATGCGCTTGTTTAGGGCATCCTGCAGGTCGAAAATTTCTTCGAGCTTATCCATACCAAATGCCTAGAAAGCGCAGTGCGCACAAGCAAGCTCTAAGCTCGTTTTCACTGAAAATGAGGAACTTAACCCTTGCGGCAATAATTTTACTGCTCTAGCGATTACCTAGCTGTCTTTTTCAGGCACTCCCCCGGGGCCCGCTTGCCCGGGGTTACTTGCCGCTGAAGAAGAATCGACAGCTTAACGAAAAAACCGACCCGCGCACGGGCTCCAACCGTTCGCGCGATATCCATAACCAATAAGACCGATTATGCCAGAATTCGAAGAACCTGAAGCTGCAAGCAGCTCTAAAGAAAACTACACACCCAGCACCGATGCCACCGACAAGCCGCGCACCCGTCGCCGTAGCGGTGGCTTTAAGACCGAATACGCTGCGCCTAAACTAGGCATCGGCGAAGTCGATCCCGCCGATGCACTCAAGAACGAAAAACTCAGTGGCAGCGCAAAACCACAACCGGAACCTAAAAAAGAAAGACCCTCCGCTCGGGATACAGATAAGCCTGAGCGGCGACCGGAGCGGCGACCGGAGCGGCGGCCGGAGCGTAGGAGAGAGCAGCCAAGCACCAAGGTCAGCAATGCCGACCCCAGCCCGGAGACACTCGCCGCCATCCAACGCGTCGAAGCCCGCCTGAATGAACGCAGGGCCGAGCGCGATGCCCGAAGAGGCGAAAAAGATAAAAGCCGGCCCAGTCGAACTGAAAAGAGCCCGGCAGGCGAGCGACGAAGCTCTACTGCCAAGCCCCAGTCCGGCGGGATCATCGCCTCCATTCTTAGCTTTTTTGGACTCGATCCAAAAAAGCCCGCCAAGAAAAAGAGTGGTCCGGGCAAGCCGTCCGATAGCCGTGCCCAAGATAATCGCCCCCGCAGCAAGAGTGGCAGTGACAGCCGCGGGCAAGGCCAGAACCGCCGTGGGAGCAACAAAGGCCGCCGCAGCGGGGGCAAGGGCCCACGCCGCAATGATCACCGCAATCGGGAAACAAAGTCTTAAAAGCCCGGGATGGATGTCTTCAAAGTCAGCGGCAACGGACCACTCAGTGGCGAGATCAAGGTAGGTGGCGCGAAAAACGCCGCCCTGCCCCTGCTTGCCGCCACGCTTCTGACTGATGAGGTGGTCACCCTGCGCAACGTGCCCGACCTGAGCGATATCCGCTTCATGGTCGAAATCCTGCGCCACGTCGGCTCGGAAATTGAAAATCCCGAGCCCGGCGTCTGGCGACTCAAAGCAGCTGAGCTCACTCACATCGCACCCTACCAACTGGTGCGCAAGATGCGCGCCTCCGTCTGCCTGCTCGGCCCGCTCACGGCGCGGCTGCGCAAGGCCGAGGTCTCCATCCCCGGAGGCTGCGTCATCGGGCCGCGGCCGATCGACCTGCATCTCAAAGGACTGGCCAAGCTGAACTGTAAGGTTGAGATCAACAATGGCTACGTCCACGTCGATGCCTCAAAGATGCGGGGCGGCCCCGTCTTTCTCGGCGGTCGTAGTGGCAGCACCGTAACCGGCACTGCCAATATCGTTATGGCGGCCGTTCTCGCCCCCGGCACCACCCGAATCGAGTGCGCCGCCTGCGAGCCGGAAATCGTCGACCTCTGCAACCTGCTCGTGAAAATGGGCGCAGAGATCAAAGGGATCGGCAGCCCGGAGCTCATTATCGAAGGGGTGGAGAAGCTGCACGGCTGCGAGCACAGCGTGATTGCCGACCGCATCGAAGCGGGCACCTTCATCGTCGCGGCAGCCATCACACGAGGCGATGTCACCGTCAAAGGCATCCCCACTAATCTGCTCGGCGCATTTCTCGATAAGCTGGAAGAAGCGGGCGTGCCGCTTGAAGTGAAAGACGACGAAATACACGTGCTCCCCTATTCCGGCTCACTCAATCCGGTCGATTGCATCACCCTCCCCCATCCGGGCTTTCCGACCGACCTGCAGGCGCAGCTCTGCGCCCTCATGACTCAAGTCGAAGGCATCTCTATCATCACCGAGCGCATCTACCCGAACCGCTTCATGCACGTGCCAGAGCTTCAACGTATGGGCGCCGATATTGCCATCGAGGGCCCCAGCGCCATTATTAAGGGCGCCTCCAAACTTTCCGGAGCCCCCGTCATGGCCTCCGACCTGCGGGCCTCGGCCGCCCTCATTCTGGCCGCCTTCGCCGCTACCGGCGACACCTGGATCCAGCGCATCTACCACCTCGACCGCGGCTACGAACGCTTCGAAACCAAGCTCGCCGGACTCGGTGCAAAAATCGAACGCCTCAAAGACAGCGACATGCCCAAGGAATTGCTCGACTAAAGGCCTCACATGAGCTTACAGGAATCATTTTTAACAACCAAACGAGTTTTGGGTAAACCCTACAAGGATTTGGAGTTCCTCCTCCGGAGCCTTAAGGATATACTGAAAAAAAACGGCGAAGAGGAGATTGCCGGAGCGATCCCCTGGATCAGCGACAAAGAGCCGAGCGTCGAGGAGATCACACCGAAGCACATTCAGCTGTATTCCATGATCTTCCACTTGGTCAACATGGTGGAGATTAACGCGGCGGTGCAGGCGCGGCGGACCAAAGAGGACGTCTCGCTGGATTCGCCCAACGGCCTCTGGGGCATCAACATCAAAGAACTGCGCGCGGCCGGCCTGTCGCAAGATGAGATCATGGAAGCGCTGCGGGAGGTGGCCATCGAGCCAGTCTTAACCGCCCACCCCACGGAGGCCAAGCGTGCCACCGTGCTGGAACACCACCGCGAGCTCTACCTCCTCCTCGTGCAGCGGGAAAACAGGATGTATACGCAGAACGAGATCAGAAATGTGGATCACAACATCGAACTGGCACTTTACCGACTGTGGCGGACCGGGGAAATCTACCTCGAAAAACCGGACATTCAGGACGAGTTGCGCAACATTCTCCACTACCTCGTCAACGTCTTTCCGGAAGTGATTTCGATCCTCGACCGCCGCCTGCTGCAAGCCGTGCAATTCAACGGCATGGACCTTGAAGCATTCTGCGCCAGCCATAGCTTCCCCAAAATTACCTTTGGCGACTGGGTCGGTGGCGACCGGGACGGCCACCCACTGGTGACGGCCAACGTGACGCGTGACACGCTACTTCAGCTGCGCTTGAGTGCATTCGTGGTCATCCGCCGCAAGCTCATCCGCCTAGTGCAGCGCACGAGCTTCAGCCTCGCTTTCGAGCAGGCCGATGAAGCGCTGCAACAACGCATCCAGGAGATCTTGAGCGAAACCGGGCCCAAAGGCCAGGAAAGCTACGAGCACAATAAGGGCGAAATCTTCCGCCAGTTCATCAGCCTGATGCTGCACAAGCTACCGGTGGAATCGGTGCGCGGCCATGCCACAAGACTGCTGGATGTGGAGGGTGCCTACGTGCACTCGCAACAACTTAAAGACGATCTGGCGCTACTCCAATCCTCGCTTATCAAATACGGAGCTAAGAGCATTGCCTACGATGACGTCGTCACCGTGATGCGCGTCGTCGATGCCTTCGGCTTTCACCTCGCGGCCCTGGACATTCGCCAAAACAGCAGCTTTCACGACAAAGCGATCGAGCAACTCCTGGAAGCATCGCGTGCCGAGGATACGGATTTCGGCAGCTGGAGCGAGGCAAAGCGCCTGGCCTTTATCAACAAAGAGCTCGAGTCCGCCCGCCCCTTCACCGCGCTGAAGGCAAAGCTTGGCCCCGAGGCACAAGCCGTCGTGGAATGTTACCGCGTGATCGCGAAGCACACCCGCAAATTCGGCACCAACTGCATCGGCTCATTTATTGTCAGTATGACGCGCTCCGCGTCCGACTTACTCGCAGTCTATCTTCTGGCCCGCGAAGTCGGGCTCACCGAGATGACGGAGGACGGCATGCTTGCCGAGATCCCGGTCGTGCCCTTGCTGGAAACGATTGATGACCTCGAGAACGGCACCGAGATTTTACAGCAATTCCTCGCCCATCCGGCGACCCAGCGCACCTTGGCGCACCAGCAAAAGAAATACAACCTGAAGCAACCCGTCCAACAAGTCATGGTCGGCTACAGCGATAGCAACAAGGACGGCGGCATCCTCGCCAGCCAGTGGAGCCTCTACAAAGCACAGTATGCGCTCAGCGAAGTCGGCGATCAGGCCGGCGTCAAAATCCGCTTCTTCCACGGCAAGGGCGGCTCGATCAGTCGCGGGGCCGGGCCCACCCACTACTTTATCAAAGCACTGCCCTACGGCGCCCCCAACGGCGACATCCGCTTGACTGAGCAAGGCGAAACCATCGCCCAGAAATACGCCAACCCAGTGAACGCTGCTTATAATCTGGAACTGCTGGCCGCCAATGCGCTGAGCAAATACATCAAAGACAAGAAGTCCGAGCGCCGCTTTCACCCGCTCGCAGATGTGATCAGCCGGCTGGCTGAGTCATCGGAGTATCACTACGACAAGATGCGCAACGAAGAAGGCTTCATCACCTTCTTCCGCAGCGCCACACCCATCGACGCCATTGAAATGAGCAAGATAGGCTCGCGCCCGGCCAAGCGCACCGGCACGAACACACTCGACGACTTGCGCGCCATTCCGTGGGTGTTCTCATGGAGCCAAGCCCGCATCCACATGACCAGCTGGTTCGGGGTTGGGAGCGCACTCGAGCAACTGCACTCGGAAGATCTGGAGGCCTACGAACAACTGCGGGACGCACTCAAGCAAGACCCCTTCGTCCGCTACGTCTTCACCAATATCGATACGAGCCTGGCGGCCACCGATGAAGAAATCTTCAGCCTCTACATCAATCTGGTCGAGGATAAGGCTGTGCGCGAAAAGTTCTCCGGCATTTTCATGGATGAGCTCAAGCTGACATGCCGCCACTTGGAAACTCTATTGAACCGACCGATTGAGGAACGCCGTAAAGGGCACTACTACTCCAACTTGCTCCGCGCTTCCCTGATGCGTCCACTGCACCAAAAGCAGGTGCAGTTGCTCCGCACCTGGCGTCAGCAGAAAGCTGAAGGCAAACCCGAAGACGAAGCAATCCAGACCGAGCTCCTGATGACGATCAACGCGCTCTCCGGAGCAATGCGCAATACGGGGTAGTCGCGCGTAACATTCAAAACTGCGCATCGTGGTCGGATCGCTACGAACGTCGAACATTGAACGCTCAACTTCGAACGTTGAATGAATTGAAAAATTGAGGATGCATTGTATTTGAAAATTGGACGTTCGACGTTGAGCGTTCGATGTTTGTGCCGATTGAAACTAAAGCCCCTTCAGATTCTAGGAGATGCCTATAAACGTCATAAATGCGAAAAAATACGAGTGACAAGGCACTAGTCGTGGCCCCTTCCCTTGGCTTCGACAAGCTCAGAGCCTTCCTTATACACCCTCCCCAGAAAGCATCCCCTTGGAAATGCTGCGGGCTACACGGCCATCTTTCGATAGCAGCACCGCGATCGGGCGCGTGCCGGGAAAATAAGAGCATACGATCATCATAATCACCGTAATCGGCACACAGAGAAACATTCCGGGGATGCCCCAAACAGAGCCCCAAAGCCCGAGGGAGAGCAGGATGACGATCGGGCTGAGGTTCAGACGGTTCCCCATTAGCTTCGGCTCGATCAGGCTGCCAATGCAGAACTGGATGGCACCGAGAACTGAAATGGTAATAATGAAGGGGCCCAACGTATCGAATTGCACAAGAGTCAGTAGAGACGGGAAGGCCGTGGCGATGATCGAACCAATTGTGGGAATGAAATTGAGCAGGAAGATGAGGACCGCCCAGAAGCTGGCAAAGTCCACCCCGACAAGATTCAGGACCAGAAAGCTCAGCAGACCGGTGGCGGCGCTCGTCAGGACCTTGATGCCCACATAGGAGCGAATGTCATGGCGCATCTTATCAATTAGCTCAAAGGCATCCTTTTGCTTTTTCCGTTCCGAAATCAGCGCGCGGATTTTATTGGCGAAGGTGCGTTGCTCCAGCAGGAGAAAGATTAAGTAAACGATAATGATGCCAGTGCTACTCACGAGTGCGCGGACGGTGCGCCCGAAGTTTTGCAGGTAATCACGCAGATCGATCTGATTGATGATCTCCTGTAAATTCGGCACCTCCTCGACACCGAAAGTCTTGTAGCTCTTGGTGATCAAAGTTTCCAAATTTTCCTGATATTCGGGCGCGACCCGGATCACACTCGCGATGTTAACCGTGATCAAATTGATGATGGACCCGATGCACAGCAGAATGACACAGATCGCAACGATCATCGAGAGCGCCTTAGGCACGCCCAAGCCGCGAATCTTAATCGAGCTGATCCCATGAGCCAGAATGCTGATCAGATAAGCAATCGCCCCGGCGATGACGAGCGGCAACAGCAAGGCCTGGCCAATGTAGAGCACATAAAAGCTCAAAATGACCACGATCATGGCAAAAGCCGCGCGTTGTAACTTCATGGAATTAATTTAGTGGCGCTTCAAATAAGTTTTTCACGTAGCCGAAGCCCTTAGGCTTTGGAGCGGGAGAGTTGAGCCCCTGCATCGTTCCGGCTACAGTAGAGCATCTAAATGAGAAAAAACTTATTTGCACGAATATTAGTGTGTTAGGAGAAGACTTGTCCAACTGCTTGATCAAATCAAACCTGCGCTGGATCGACGAACTCAAGCGATCTGCCCTCTTTCAGGCGGCGGTAATAGCAGCCGCTGCGGGCGATACCGTCTTTGTTTTTGGTGTGGCAGGCGCCCTTCCCGACCGGCGTAACCTTGTAGAGAATGGAGTTTTGCTCACAATTGACGCGGACTTCCTCCAGCTTCAGAAAGTCGCCGCTCGTCTTACCTTTGATCCAGAGCTCGTTGCGACTCGTGCTCCAGAACGTCGCCATGTCGGTTTCGAGGGCGGTATCGAGGGCAAGCTGGTTGGCATAGCCCACGATCAGCACCTCGCCGGTGCGCGCATCTTGCGCGATCGCGGGGAGCACATCGGCTTCGCAGCTGGCCACTTTGCGGAGTTTGGTAAAATCCAGATTGAGGACTGCGCCTTCTTCAAGTTCTTCGTGTGTCATGCCGCCGCATTAAATCCACTCCAGCCTTACAGTCCAGTTTCGATTTCGGCAAACCTGCCACCAATTCTTCCCAGTATTTCATTTTTGCTTTTCATTGAAGGAGATCACTTCATCGTAGCAGCCTTTTACAGCAATAATCCAACTGGCGGCATCCGGCCGCCTCCACAAAATAAGATCATGCAAACAGAGATCCTTACTCAAGCCGCCGCCCAAGCGCGCGGCCTCGCCATCGATGCAGTTCACGCCTGCAGCTCCGGCCACCTCGGCCTACCCCTCGGCTGTGCCGAAATCGGTGCCGTCCTCTTTGGCGGAGGCGGCCTCCGCTACAATCCTGCGGAAACCAAATGGCTCAACCGTGACCGCTTCGTGCTATCTGCAGGCCACGGCTCGATGTTTCTCTACAGCTGGCTCCACCTGGCGGGCTACGAACTCTCCCTCGAGGAAGTTAAGAACTTTCGCCAACTCGGCTCAGAAACTCCGGGCCACCCAGAGTTCGGCGACACCCCTGGCGTCGAAGCCACCACCGGCCCCCTCGGCCAAGGCATCGGTAACGCCGTCGGCTACGCCCTCTCCGGCAAACGCGCCGCCGCAAAGTTCAATACTACCGAGCACACCATCTTCGACCACCACGTCTTAGCCATCCATGGCGACGGGTGCCTCCAAGAAGGTGTGGCCAAAGAATCCATCGCTTTCGCGGGTCATAACAAACTCGATAACCTTATCCTGATCTACGATTCCAACGACGTCACGCTCGACGCCATGGCCGAAGTCACCCAGAGCGGGGATACCGAAGGCTACTTTAAATCGCAGGGCTGGGACGCCGTCACCATCGACGGCCACGACTTGGAGGCTTTCGCCGGGGCACTTCACGAGGCGAAGGGGAACGACAACGGTAAGCCCAAGGTCATCATCGCCAAGACCACTATCGGCAAAGGCATCCCGGAAGTCGAAGGCACCGCAGCCGGTCACGGCGAAGGCGGCGCGAAGTTTGCCGAAGGTGCCCGCAAGGGACTCGGCCTGCCCGAAGAAACATTCTACGTTTCCGACGAGGTCCGCCAACACTTCAAGGGTGTCGCTACTTGCTCCGCTGAAGGTTTCGAAACTTGGAAGGCGACCTTCGACGCATGGTCCTCTGCTAACCCTGAACTCGCTGCCGAGCTCAAAGGCGAAGTCCCCGCCAACTTGCTCGACCTCATCCCCGAGTTCGAAGCGGGCACCGGAAGCGCGACCCGCGCAACAGGCGGCACTGTTATGCAAGCCGTGGCTAAGGCCCTTCCTTCTATAATCACCGGCTCGGCAGACCTCTACGGATCGACTAAGAACTACATCAAGGACGGTGGCGACTTCGGCCCCGACAACTACGCGGGCCGTAATATCTGGTTCGGCGTCCGTGAACACGGCATGGGCGCAATCTGCAACGGCGTCGCTTACGACGGGATCTTCAAGATCAGTGGCGCAACCTTCCTCGTCTTTGCCGACTACATGCGCGGCTCCATCCGCCTCGCGGCACTGGCCAAGCTCCCCGTTAACTACATCTTTACGCACGACTCCGTTGGCGTGGGTGAAGACGGCCCGACCCACCAGCCGGTAGAAACTGTCAGCGGCCTCCGCGTGATTCCAAATCTCGATGTGATTCGCCCCGGCGATGCCGAAGAAACTGCCGGCGCCTTTGCCGCTGCCCTTCAACGCACCGATGGGCCAACTGCCCTCATCCTGACTCGCCAAAACGTGCCCGCTCAGGACAGCATCTCTGCCACCGATCGCCGCCAAGGCGTGCTCAAGGGCGGCTACATCGCCAAAAAGGAGTCCGGCGACTTGAAGTGCATCCTCATGGCCACCGGCTCGGAACTGCAACACGCTATGGGTGCCGCCGAGCAACTCGGCGACGGCGTCCGCGTCGTCTCCCTCCCCTGCTTCGAGCGCTTCGAGCGCCAGTCCGCCGACTACATCGAGAGCGTCCTCCCAAGCAGCTGCACCGCACGCGTCGCAGTGGAAGCCGGCGTCTCCAGCACCTGGGGCAAATACCTCGGCCTGCAGGGCAAGGCCGTCTGCATCGACCGCTTCGGCATGTCCGCCCCCGGCGGCACTGTCATGAAAGAACTCGGCATGACGGCCGGCAATGTCGCTGCCGCGGCCAAAGAACTACTCTAAGTTCAAGCTAAATTCCCAAAACAAAGGCCGCTCCGATCCGCAGCGGCCTTTTTTTGGATGCCCCAGCGGGCCAAGACCGACGATGAAGATCCGCTTCACCGGGGGCGGAAGCGTCTTACCCCCTGGACCCGGAGAAAACATAGAAATATACCAAATGGCACCTTTTATAGGCCTCGCTTTTACTGGCTAAAAATTTGACACCACGCATACGTCAATCGATCATTCAGTCATGAAAACACTTCTCGAAGTCATTCAAGAGGCCGAGAAACTATCTCAGGAAGATCAAGCAAGATTAACCACCCATTTACTCTCCAGACAGAAAAGTGCGCCCTCAGGCCCAGAGGATGATGAAATCGCTCGCAGAGATGCTGAGATAGACTCTAACACTGCACATCTACTCACGCATGAACAGCTCTGCAAAGCTGTAGGTCGATGAGCAGAGAAATTCTTTATCATACAGCTATCCAGAAAGAGATACGTGAAATACTGGATCACTACGAGCGAGTTTCAAATCAGCTAGCTGACGATTTCTGGGAGGAAATAACCGACGCATTTGAACAAGCTCGCAAATTTCCAACTAGACAGCATTTTGATCCCAGCGGACGCCGCAGAGTGAATCTAAAGAGATTTCCATATCATTTCTTTTTCAAGGCAAGCAATTCCGCCGTATAATCTTCAAGCCTTTAAAACCCTACAAACTATCCACTGGACTCTTCGGCACATCACTGCCCTCTACATGCAAGTAAATCCGAGTGGTTTCCAGGTTGCTATGCCCCAGCAGTTCCTGG
>Ga0306912_1000823_pt1 | contig 16384 bp, 19 predicted proteins | sample AntRauFillE10628_FD_190443 | JGI IMG/M metagenome (GOLD analysis project Ga0306912, IMG submission 190443) | Saline lake microbial communities from Rauer Islands, Antarctica - Metagenome Filla E10 #628 (v2) (version 2) | ecosystem: Environmental > Aquatic > Non-marine Saline and Alkaline >... | reverse complement strand
GATTCGTAGTTCAGTACGGGAATTCCGTCTATTTCACCCTCGTAATCTTCATTTTCGATAGCCTGCTGGATTTTCTCGAATGAGTGAACAGGAAGTACGGATGAAAGTTTACCACCGGCTACAATATATTGTCCGGACGGGTCAACGTCTACACCGTGAGGAGACTTTGGAGTTGGCAGATAGTAGATGATGCCGGGGTGCTTGGATGGATCAAGCACGCGAACCGTTTCAATCAATTCTGATTTTGCCCGTTGCTCGCTGTGATCCATATAGTTTCGGTAGTGCTCTCCGGGAATATCTTCTCCGGCGCCTTCCGCAACGAGATCAGCAGCTTTTCTCCAGTTAATGGCGGCGATAAAGTCCTTATCATTTCTGGACGCATTTCGCTCAAGAAGGGTGTGAGCCTGTTCACTGTTGTAGCTTGTGAAGAAAGCCCAGTCTTCTGATGGACCTTTGCCTGCGTGAGACAGATCGTAGTTAAACCCCGGGACTAAAATCTGAAAATCCACGCTCATTTCACCTTCATCACCTACTTTAATAAAAGAGATGGTTCCCTTGAAATTTTCTGCATAAGAAGAGATAGGAACATCCATGTTTTCCATATTCTCATCCATAGGAATACTGAAGCGGGTAGCTGCGGAAACATACTCGGTATTTACAGTAACAAACGAAGATGCGTGGTTACCGGCAGAGTTGGGAATTTCAATGATCTCGGCAGTCTGGAAATTAGACAGATCGATGCGTGCAATACGTGGTGTATTGTTTGCATTCATAAAAACCCATCGGCCATCCAGTTCACCGTTTGTTTGCGAGCCTTCAGGGTGGTGGGCGTCATCCCAGGGGATATAGCCATGGCTTGTCATCAGCATCGGTTTCGTTTCCTCTGAGTAGCCGTATCCGTTCACAGGAGCCTGTGAAAATACGGGGATTGTATAGAGGTGACGGCCGGATGGAAGTCCGTAAACCGGCAATTGTCCACTATACCCGCCAGAAAACATTCCGTAAAATTCGTCATACTCACCGGGAGCTACATATACTTTTTGTGCTGCATCGCCAGAACCTGATAAGCTCTGTTGCGAAGGGCAACCGTAAAAGGTGAACGCAAGCACTGCGATCAGCGGGACAGACCACCATATCAGTTTTGATTTCTTGGTTGTTGGTTCCATAGTTCGTGTTGGGTTAGGTTTCTATTGATTGGTTTCGTTTTCGTTGGGCATTTCAATGGTTCTGAAATATTCCACGATGGCCCTTGCCTGCTCAATGGTCACGTTTTGATAGGGCATGGGAGACATATACTCTTGCATCATTTTCTTTCCTTCGGGATGCTTTTTGGTCATCTCGTCGGGGTTCATAATCATGTTCATTGCATAAGTCGCAGACCGGCGGTCAAGAATTTCTCCCGAAGCCGGGCCTATGTAACGTTCTTTCGGTCTGTGGCAGGCGGTACATTTGGCTTCGAAAACTTCCTTACCTTCGGCGGCCAGTTCAGGGTCGAGTTCACCCAGTTCAACCACTTCGGTTACCGGGCCTATGCCGTGTTCCAGCTGGAATTCAGTGAGGTCGCCGTTCTCGTTTTTGGCTGTCGAATCTGAGCTGCCGGAGTTGCCATTTCCTCCCCCGCATGCAATTGCGAAGAAGGAGGCGAGGAGAATTAAAAATAGAGTTTGTGATTTCATCATAGGTATGGCTGTTTCTGTATAGTTGTCTATTAAAGTTAATCTTAGCGACTTAGTTAGTGCGTAATATGAAGCTTTATATCCATGTAATGTTAAGCACTACAATAACTTAAAACCGAAGGATGGTAACACTTTGTTATTAAAAGACATAAGACTATTTTAACTGTATTATTCTCTTAATTTTATTTTACCCTGCATGTTCTCAATGTTCACAGATAGATTAGCACATTTTTGCCGGGTTACGTCCTTGAGTGTTGTAGTCTCCATCGTGCTGAACATTCCGGTTTTAATGGTTGACCACTGCTCGTGCATCGGGCAGGGCCTTTTCACCCCACATCCGGGCAACCCAAGTGCGCAGGAGTCCATCGAGCAGGTTCCGTCAATGGCCACTACAATATCCATAAATGTGATCTGGTTTGATGGCACGGACAACTTCACGCCTCCGTTTACCCCTTTTTTGGAGTCAATCAAGTCAGCGGCATTCAGCTTTTGAAATATTTTGGTCAGAAAGTGGAATGAGATATCCAATTCATTACTCAAGTCTCGGATCGATACATAAGTATCCAGATTCAGCGTTGCCAGCATTACTGAAGCCCTTAATCCATATTTACACGATTTTGAAAGTAGCATGATATATTAATCCAGTAATTACTTTGTTAGTATCTGTGTGATCCATCACTCTTTTGCTCCACTTACCTCCGGTTCCTGTAGCTGACCACCCGGTTCCACATCAGCCCGGCGAAAAGGAGTGTTCCAATCAGAAGAAAGCCGCGCCCGGCAATTGCCAAATATTCGTCTGTAACGTATGAGGCAAGCAACAACCAAAGGCCCAGGTTCATTATCGCAACCACACTCCATGCCAGCACCGTAGATCCTCTCCCTTTATCCTTCAAATATCGTGGAAACATCCAGTAGGCAGTTCCCATCACAAATTGTACCAGCCAGCCCCAGATGGCCATCTCGTAATGAACCGGCAAGAGCCCCCAAATGGCGTTATGAATGGGTACGGCTTTATGCACCAGTAGCACCGCACCGGTCAGGATCGCAACCAGCAGGTAGCTGAGAGACAGTCGTATCATCCAAACAGACTGAACCGGCATTACGCCCTCCCGCTTTTGCGTTTAAGCTTTTTCTTGGGTTGAACCCGCGGCCAGATCTCCGCTATAAATAGCATAATAGCCGCAACCTGCAGGATCCCTGAAACAATAACCACAACCGGTACAATATCCGAATTCGTAACCAGCGGTAGGAATGGCTCTGACAAAAACCGGATGATTAGCCCGCCATTCAGCAGGAAATACGCCCCGGTTGCCAGGGACGACGACTCTTTTTTACGGTTTCGTTTCTTGCGCGGAAACATCCATATCGATACGCCCATAATCACCTGTGTAATCCAGCCAATGACCAACATGTGCCAATAGACCGGCAGCAAAAGTGCCGAACCCTGCACATTTGGCAACTCTGCGACGAGTGCCAGTGTGACGCCCAGTGCAAACCAAATTATTCCGGTTTTAATAAACCATCGTGTGACGGGAGGCATTTTTCAGGTTTTTTTTCGTTGTTACAAACAACCCTTTGAGGGTTGTTTCAGGTTTACAAACGCTACTTTCACACCCTCACAAGTGTTACGGCGTAGTAGAGGATGGTAAGTCCGGCAAATAAATTCAGCCGCCCGGCCCAGCTCGAGGCTTTTCTGAATCGCTGAGTTCGACTGCTTTCCGGGTATTGCTCCATTAGCTCTGAGGCCTTGGGACCCAGCCAAAAATCATGGACACCACTTATAATTAGTACCAGTCCGAAAATAACCAGTTTGCTCATCAGCGTAGTACCGTACCCGCTTGACCAGAACTGGGACGAAATAAGGGCATCCAGAGTAAATCCTTTTCCAAGCAGAGCCGTGATTCCAGTTACGAACAGCAGCGGAAACAGAACCCAGCTAATGCGGCTGAACCTCGTTCCCAGTTCAGTAAACAGCATTCCACGATGCTCCTTCAGCCTTTTCCGGGTAGCCGGTACCAGCACGGCGGCCGTAAACAGCATGCCGCCAAGCCAAAATGCTACAAAAACCAAGTGCAGAAATACGGACACCTTATAAAGCATCATCCACTCTGAATTCAGGCCGCGATTAGCCTTTCCATTTTCTTAAACAGGATGTTATTCTCGAGGTGCACATGCTTATGCAGGTCTTCCTCAAATCCAGCCAGATTTTGGTAGAGAATTCTATAGGTGGCACACGCGTCTTGCGGGGGCGTAAACTCGTTGCTCAGCTCCCGGATGTCAGCCATCAGTGATCCAGCAACTTCGTGCTCATCCACCATTTGGCTGAGTACTGCCTTCAGCTCCATAATCTCACTCTCATCAGGTTTCAATCCGCTTTGCCGTTTTCTATACATCTTTTTGATCAGTGGAAAAACACGGGACTCCTCTTCATTCAGATGCTCCATCAACTCATTTGAAAGAGCAATGAACTTCTTAAAAATCTCTACATTTTCCGGATGCTGTTCTCCGTGAACTTTTGCTACTTTTGCAGCATATCCGGCCATTTCATCCGATTTTTTTCGAACGAATGTATGATGGGTATTTATGATATAATCAACCAGGAAATCGGGTGACCAGTCGTTGTAATTGTCACCGCTGGTACGGTTAACCCAAGGGGCTTCTTTCAGCTTGTCGGCAACCTCATCAAACGGGATATTTTTGCTCTCACATACGTCACTTAGTAGCTTACCACCCCCGCAGCAAAAGTCGATCCCATACTCCTTGAAAACCCCCGCCGCGTGAAAGTTATCGCTTACAATTTCTCCAATAGTGCTCTGTTTTAAACTCATGGTCTGATTTGTTTTAGAATTTTAAATGTTTTGTTTTGCTAATCTGTGTTCGATTAATAAGTCGCATTTGTAAAAGTCCCCCTTTCCCGAAGGGATGGCCATGGCGAAAAAAGGGGGGTTGAGGAGGATGTCTATCAGATTGTAGAACAAGCTGTTGAACACCCCTCTCGCTGAAGGCATCCCCTGGGGAATATCTCGCTTATGCTCGGAGCCCCCTGGCAGGAGAGACCTCTTCTTCGATTATTATTTTACACGAAGGATACCCTTCATGCCGGCGAAGTAGTGGCCCGGGAATGTGCATACATACACATAGTCGCCCGGCTCATCAGGTACTGTAAATTCAATGACAGATGTTTCACCGCCACCAATCATTTTGGTAAAGGCAATGATCTGATCCTCCATGGCAGGGGCGATATATTCGTTGTCTTTGGCCGACATGGACTGCATCACAAATTCCTGCACATCGGTGCCTTTATCTACAATAGCAATATTATGTCCCATTGCTGTTATTGGCATATTACTTACAACTTCCAGCGTCAAACGAATGGTTTCTCCGGGGCTGGCTTCAATAAGCTCTATACTAAACTTCAGATTGTCGGTACCCTCAATTGTTATCTCACGGGGTTCATCAGTACCGGTGTTTGCCATTCCCTGGAAAGAGATTAGCACCGCAATAAGTGTAATTAGGGTTGTTTTAAGTAATGTTTTCATAGTGCTTGTATAATTAAGTTTGAAAAATTAATCGTTTGAAATTCTTCTTATTGATAAAGGTTGGTAGTGATAAGTATATCCGCCCGACTGTTATTAGTAGTCAGGCGAATAATTCACGTCTTATTTATTTCGCGGTCCGGCTTTCAGTGTACCGGTTGCCCCTTTTTCAGCATCTGCAAATTCGTGATCAATCAGAATGTACTTTCCTTCCTCTGGGACGATAAAGTCCATCGTTGCTGATCCTGAAGCGCCAAGCAGTACGGTTTGCATGCCTCTCATCTCATTAAACGGGTGGCCTTCCAGCCATACACGGTCGAATATCGCCCCGATGACGTGGAAACTCGATGTTCCGCTGGGTCCGTTATTGGAAAAGTGAAGTCGTACGCGCTCACCGGCATTTGCCTCAAGCGGCTGATCATGCAGAATCGTCTGATGACCATTGAATACCACGTGCGATGGGTTCACATTTTGCGCGGCCTCAAAGTCATATTGGTAAAGATCGTCCGAGCCTTTTTTCAGGTAATATTCAGACTGAACCACCACATATTCGCGGTCTACTTCATAATCCGTTGGGTAACCCTCTTTTGGTGATACGACCACGACACCGTGCTGGCCCATGGCGGTATGCATCAGCACACTTGGCGTGCCGCAGTGATAGATATACGTCCCGGCATAGTTGGCCACCCAGTCAAATTTAATGGTTTCTCCCGGTGCGATGGTTCTCCACTTGTCATCTTTTGCCACTGTACCGGCATGAAAGTCCATAGAGTGAGGCATCGCCATCGTGGCCGGTTGTGCATCCATGTAGTTATTTTCCGCTATCTGTCGTGCATAATCTGATGATGGTGTGGCTCCGGGATCGGTAATCACGACCTCCTCATCAGAGCGGTTTTTCATGGTGAATGTGATCTTATCACCTTCGCGAACATGAATAACCGGGCCGGGAACCATGCCTCCAAAGGTCCATGCTCGGTATCGGACGCCATTGGCAACCTCAATTTCCTGGGTAAAAGTATCCATGCGGATTTCGTGATGCTTGTTTCCTTCATAGTCAAGCGGGGCCAGGTTGGGCAGCATGGTCACGTACTCGCCCACTACAGGAGGACCGTTGTAGTCTTCGGTATAGACCTCTGCTTCGGGCATTCCGAAGGTCATTCCGTCGATTGTGTATTCCGTGGTTTGTGCTTTAGCTAAACCTGTTGCTAAGAGCAGTATAAGTAGTGTGGAAAATGTCTTTAAAGTGTTCATTATGCGTCTGTATGTAGTTGTTTTAAGAATTTGAGCCAGCCGGCACTATACCGGCTGGTATAAACTAATCAATTAATTTTTTAACTGATACTTAGTTGAAAAGCGATAAGTCAGGCATGCCTGGGTGGCGGAGATAGCGTTGAGTAATAGTGAGACAGGATTTGTTCGTCGATGAATACATTGTTTTCTGAAGTAACCGTTAATGCGTGATGGCCGATATATTGTATGGTATGAAGTGGAATAGGGTAGAAATCGGTATCCAGCAGACTCTCCTTTTCATTATTATCGGTCTCGCAGCACTCACAGAATTCAGTGATTTTATCCATATCCGGATTTGAATCTGCAGTAGAGCATGATGACATGGCATCGCTGGAATCAAATAGTTTTGTCAGATTTATCTCTGTAACCACATACTCCACCATCGGCATCACGGGCTGGAGTACCCCGATGATGAAGGAGAGAAGCAGTATGAGGGAGTAAATAGGTTTCATTTATTGTCCATCTAAATATTTGGTTAACCCAAGGTACGAAGGCTTTATTAAAGATAAAAGAGTAATTTGTCTTTTATTGTTATTTCTTTGTATTTTGGTACTCCATAATAACCAGCAAAGACTACAACACAATTCTATGTTTCAAAACCAACATCAGTTTCACATCCCTGTTATGGGCACAGGCCACTCCATCGATAGCCCCATCCGCGTTGCGCATCTCGGCATTAACTCCGTTATTTCGGTTGTTGATGACCTTCTTTGTGAAAAAATTCGAAAGCATTACTGCAAAGAATTTAATTTGCCATACACCAACATCCCGCGGTCTGCCTACGATGGCCGTGCGAAACGAATCACTGCATATCTTGATATGGTGAGTGAGATTGTTAGTCAAAACTTTGAAAAGCTTAAAGGCCTGAACCTGCTGGAGGGAACGGATAAAGATCGATACTTCAACCTGCTTCCGCAGTCAAACCCGCTGAAAAGCTCATACCAATTCATTGAATCACTTGCAGATGCAGAGACAAGGGATCGCCTGACCCGGGATCTGACCGAACGCATGAAACCCGGAACAATCGACGTAAACATCATGGCCAAGGTGGATGCCCTGGGAACGGGTAATGATGACAAGCCGATGAGCTCTGAATTCAGCGATGCCAGTGCGGCACTGCGTGGGTATGCTAATAGTAACCTTTCATCATCCGGTCTGGTACTATCGGCGGGATTTAATCCGCGGTTATACAGCTATCTTTCTGAATTTAAAGATTTTTATCGGGATGCCACCGGGCAGATTAAAAAGAGAATTATTCTGAAAGTGAGTGATTTTCGATCGGCCCTTATCCAGGGTAAGTTTCTTGCCAAGAAAGGCATTGAAGTTGCCGAATTCCGGATTGAATCAGGCCTGAACTGCGGCGGACACGCATTTGCTTCCGACGGATACCTTATGCCCGTGCTGCTGCAGGAGTTCCGGGAAAAGCGGGGGCAGCTTGTGGAAACGTTTCAGCCCATGGTGCATAACTTTTATGAATCTATGGGATGGGACTACCCGGAACTATCCGAGGATGATATCAAACCAAAAATAACCGTCCAGGGTGGAATTGGCACGAATGGAGAAATGCGCCGGCTGCTGGAAGATTTTGGTATGGACGGCACCGGGTGGGGGAGCCCTTTTCTGCTCGTGCCCGAGGCTACCTGTGTGGATGATTTTACATCAAAACTATTGGCAAGTGCCGGTGAAAAGGAGTTGTATCTGAGTAACGTATCTCCTCTCGGCGTTCCGTTTAACAATATTCGCGGATCAGGGTCTGAGATACATACCAAAGAACTGGTCGCCAAAGGAAAACCGGGTTCAAAATGTCCGAAAGGGTTTTTAGTTTCCAATACGGAGTTTACCGAGAACCCAATCTGTACAGCATCGGCTGAGTACCAAATTCTGAAAATCAGCTCAATTCGTGAGAGTGATCTTTCAGATATCGACAAAGAGAAGCAAAGAGACAGGGTGATGGAAAAAACCTGTCTCTGCACGAATCTCGGAACGGGATCACTGATAAGATTAGGAATTATGAAGCCCACGTATGGCCGTCAGGCGATCTGCCCGGGCCCCAACATCGCGTGGTTCAACCGGGAATACTCCCTGGATGAGATGGCAGCTCATATCTATGGTCGTGGAGAATCGCTGGTACCCAGAGAACGCCCACACATGTTTGCCAAAGAGTTAGTGATGTATGTGGATTACGTTAGTGAACTGGCAGGGCAGATCGAACCGGAAGATAAACAGCAGTGGAGAAAACTTGGGAAGATGAGAAATAATCTTGAGAAGGGAATGGATCTTTGCCTGGAAATTTCAACGTACGAACCATATGCTGATGAAAATCTTGTTTCTTTGCGGGAAACGGTTGAAGAGCAGCGTTTACGGCTTACTATTCTGTTTGAAACTCAAATGGCGGAATCCTGAAAGAGTGCATTATTCTTTCATTGTTGGAAAGCCTCCGGGTTTACTATTAGGATATATGCATTTGACCCCGAATATTAACCTCCAAGAGTTCGAAACCCCTGGAGGGTTACTAAGAATTGTTTAACCATGTTTCGATAGACTTACGAAAATATTGTACCCTTACATTGAGTGACTCACTATCCATCCTGTAGAATCCTGTTTATGGTGAATTTAATCCCGAGACTTCTTTTTGGGGCTCCACCACGTGTAGTGAGATGTTGATGGTAATGTCAGTCAGCACCTGGCTATGTCCCGAAGGCCAATCAATAATAAGCTGATCAACGGATGATTTATCAAGTCCAAAAAAAAGTGATTTTGAACCGGCGCTTTGGTACGATCCTCCGGCCTTCACCACCTGGGAGATAGTGTTGTCGTCTGTCCGTTTAACCGTTACTTTTGCCCCGATTGCGTCCCGGTTTGATTCGGTTCCTTCAAGGGTGAGTTTGAGCCAGTTATTACCGTTGTCTGTGGTGTTCATCAGCAACTGGGGCGTTCCGCCATCAATGTTGTTGATCACCAGGTCTGGGCGGCCGTTATTCCTAATATCGATTACGGCAAGGCCGCGTGATACATCGCTGTTGGGGAAATCCCCGGCCAGAAGAGTCTGATCTTCGAAGGTGCCAGTACCGTTATTTTTAAAGAAAAGATTTTCGGCATCTGTTGGGTTTGTATCCCAAACCGGGCCTGCCGCCATAACCAGGTCTAAATCGCCATCCAAATCGAGATCAGCAAATTCAAGGCCCCATCCCGACGACCGTCGGCTGGGATTCAGCCCGGAGTAGTGCGTGGCGTAATCAAACCGCAAATCTCCATTGTTTCGGAACAGCGAAAGGTGAGAACCCTCGAGGTTTGAAACTAACAACCCCGGCTTACCGCTGCCTTCGAAATCTGCGGCTGTTACTCCCATACTGCTTTTCACTTCATTTACCCTGGCAGAAGTTGCAATATCGGTAAAAGTACCGTCTCCACGGTTCAGGTAGAGTTTGTTGCGCGTTAAATCGTTGGCAATATAGAGATCGGGCCAATTGTCGTTGTTGAAATCGAACCAGACAGCCGACAAGCCCTTGCCGCCTTCGTTTGTTGCCCCGGATATATTAGTGAGATTCGTGTAGGTGCCGTCCCTGTTATTTTCAAACAGAAACGAAGGCTGAGCGTCAAAAAATGCAGGGAAGAGATTCCGCTCGCCATACTGTGACGGATCGTTGATATCCCAGTCCACATTATTGACGATATAGAGATCCAGGTGACCGTCGCGGTTATAGTCGGCAGCCGTAGCCGCTGATCCAAAGCACGGTGAATCACCGCACAAACCATCCATGTTCAGTCCCGATTCTTCTGTGACATCGGTGAAGGTACCGCCGTCATTCCGGAAAAGCTGTCCACCGTTATAGGCAGCAATGTAGAGATCCTGCCGGCCATCGTTGTTATGATCAAAAAAGAGTGCACCCTGCGGATATCCTCTAATATCCCCAAGGCCGGAGTTGTTTGTAATATCAAGAAATGTTCCATCCCCGTTATTTCTATACAGGCTGGTTGGTGAGGCTTCTTTATCGGGGTGGTTCTCAAAAGAGGGAATACTGATGAGCAGAATGTCTTCCAGGCCATCCCCATCCACATCTCCAACAGCAAGGCCGCCACTCATGACCTCGAGATAGGAGGGATTATTGATGTTTATTTTAGCGCGATGAAAGGTGTTGAGTCCGGATGAATTTGTAATATCCTCGAACGTGAAGTTTGCGGTATTTCCATACATTGCCTGTTGGAGAGATACCTCCTCCACAGGGATCCACGGTTCATCAAACAGCAGGTTTAGCCCCGGTATGTTATGCGGGCCGTAGTTGTTAGCCGCGAGAAGAAGCTGCGACATCAAAAACAGGGTTCCGATGATTTTAACTTTTGTAGACAAGTGGCTGTTCTGTTTCAATGATTCATCCATAGAGCTCTGCCAGGTATTCAACAGTTAGGCCGGTACATACACCGACAACAAATGTCGCTGCCATCAAAAGCAGTGGGGCGGCGTGGCCCACATCTTTTTTCAGCATGAAATAGCTGACGATGCTTACTGAGGGTGCCGTTACAATCAGGGCGGATGCCGGGCCCAATCCCATCCCGATGAAAAGAAAACCGAGTACAAGTGGAATTTCAAAGAGCGTTGGGATGGCGATGAGTGTTCCAAATGCAGATATCAAAACAATCGCCCAAAAACCGCCGCCCATGAAAGTTTCTACAACTCCCGGGGGAAGCATCAACCGGATGAAAGCTGCAAGAAACATCGCCCCGGTCATAGGAATAAAGAGGCGGTAGGCGATTGCTACGCTGCTGCTCCACCAATTACTGATAGCCAAACGCCCGGCCTCAGCCCAGCCCGGATCTTCCGCTGCAGTATTGTAAACAGGACAGCTATCGGCTTCGGATCTCTTTGCCTGCTCTTCCAGGTAAGTGGATGAGAGTCGCTGCCCACTATTCCAGCGCACCAGGAGGTTGACAATGAGAGGTGTAAGCATCACAACCAGCACAACGGACGCCAGAATGCGCCCCCAGGCTGTTGGGCCCGGAAAGAGTACAAAAATGGTAGTCAGGCCCATGATGTTTAGCATGGCGGCTCCCATCACTACACCCAGTGTGGTTTCGATGTTCGCACCGCGCTTTTTCCATCCCAGTGCAACAGGGACGGAACAGGCACTGCACATCATGAGAGGTGCACCCAGCAAGCCACCATATGCTGATCCTTTGGTGCCACTGGAGTGCAGAAGTTTGCGAATCATTCCCCGGGGCAGTACCAGGCTGCTTACCGCTCCGCCAATTAAAAATGCAAAAGCCATCCCGATGGCATTGTTGTCGGTCATATTCACCCCCGTTGGAATCCAAGATAGCCAGTAGGGCCAGCCCTCGCGAGACATGATCTCAGTAAACGTATTGGGGGCGCCCGATGCCAGGACCGTTAAAATCTCAGATTTCTGCTGTACGGCCGGCCATCTGGTATAGTTCATAAAGATCCACCATAGGAAAAGGGTAATCCCGATACCAAACCAGGTCTGCTTTGGAACAGATCGTAATCCGGAAGTGACTTTTTGAAGCATCGATTTAAATATAAAAGAGTAATTTATCTTAAAATAAGTTTTTGCCATCATTGTAGCAACCCATATGTGCATTAGTAGGGGAAATCAATTTCGGATAGGGGACCGTGTTTCATTGCCAAACAACACCTGTGCGTACTCGGTCAACTCATTGTAGAGATTAGCGGTATCAGTTGGGTCTTCAGGGTGCACCAGTTGTGCCGGAGCTGTCCCCTCCATTTGATTCACCAGGTAACGGTATGCATCTTCAAGACTGCCGCCAAGCCAGCCATCAGCATCTTTAAAATCTACGCTGAGTTCTTTGCCATTAAGTGCCAGCTTCATCAACCCGTTCAAATTGTAAATACTGTAGTGTAGTGGCCGTAGTGACGGGCGGCCAGCGCGTGGCCGAATTCGTGGAGCGTGACGCAAGCAAACAGGGCAGTCAAAAAAATTAAGCCCATTATGATTTCAAAAAGCCCGTGCCCCTGCTGCAGGTGCTTCCAGGAGAGCCAGATCACCAGCAGGATGAAGGTCCAGTGAATAAAGACTTTAATGCCTGCCGGTTTCCCTATATAAAGTGACCCTTTCAAAGTTGTGTTCTTCCAATTGGGGGTTATATATTTAGAAAAAGCGGATTATTGTTTAAGGCTGTCACGCTTTTTGTTTTCTACTTTTTAATGTTGCTAGCGTTCGGACGGTTGATTTCGTGCTCTAACCGGAATCTCCTGTAGCTGAGAATTCTCCAGTAGTTGGTCAAGTTTATTAGCGAGATTGTTAAGCAGGCTTTTCAGCATTTCCATACTAAAGTGTGTCGGTTTATTGATAGTTCAAGTTCTGCATTCAACATACAAGGTCATTGCTGAAATAAAGCTTAAACCGGAAGGCGATCTTGTAATTATTTTTTAAAAACTATATTAAGCTTCAATTTGTCAGGCATATTTTTTTGCTTATGCCATGTGAGATGTTCGTACAAGCTGGACCAGTACATGCCAAAGGTAAAGGCAAAAGGGTATTCCTCCAGCGGGATACCGACAATCACCATGCCAGAGAGATTATTAAGCGTCCAAACATGTTCTGCGTAGTCAGGAAACACCCTATTCAGACTGGAAAAATAGATGAAATACAAGCCCGTAAACAGCAGGCCGCTAACCCAGATTTTTCGGGTCAGATTGAGGTATTAAGCCCAACGCAGCCGCATACCGTTGAGGATTACGATCATCACCGACAGTTCATGAATGAGCATGCCGCCCGCCATGTGTACTGAGCCGGCAAACACACCTGATAGCAGAGCGGTAACCGTAATCAAGGCTATCACCACATTCTGGCGGATGTTGATCAAGGTTCTCTTCGACAGGCGCAGCGCTTCGGGAATTTTCATCAGTTCATCTGCCATCAGCGCAATATCGGCCGTTTCGATAGCTACATCGGTACCGGCCGCGCCCATGGCAATGCCAATATCGGCGGTAGCCAAGGCCGGGGCATCGTTAATGCCGTCACCCACCATGGCCACTTTATGTCCCTGAGCCTGCAGTTTTTGGATGATGGCTGCTTTGTCCTCAGGCAGCATACGCGCATGAACACTGGTAATGCCCGCTTCTTTTGCGATAGCATGGGCCGTTTCTTTGCTGTCGCCGGTAAGCATTACAATTTCTTTGATGCCGTTCTCCCTTAATTGCCGCACCATATCAGCCGCTTCGGGACGTATGCGATCTGCAATGCCAATGCCGCCTATAAGATGTCCATTCAATGCTGTCAAAACCATTGTGCGGCCGTTTTTGGCAAGTTCTTTAATTTTTGATTCCGCTTTATCCGGTATAGCTATATTTTGCCGTTTGATAAAATCAGGACTGCCTACCACTATCTGATTCGCTTCGTAGGTTGCTTCTACACCCAGTCCCGTGTGTGCTTGAAAATCATCGGCTTTGGGAATGGGTCCAATTTTTTCAGATTCAATTAGCACGGCCTGGGCCAGCGGATGCTCGGAGGCGGATTCGGCAATGCCTGTCCAGTAGAGCAGATCGCGCATCGGTTCATCCAGAGAGAGATTTTCATGATTCCCTGATAATTCTTGATAGAAGATCTCTTGTGTCCCGGACTCATCTGCCGGTTGTTCTTCGGCCGGAACGGCAGCAGGCAGCAGGCTAAACAGGTCGGTAACCCGGGGTTTGCCCTCGGTGAGCGTGCCGGTTTTATCCATCGCGATAGCTGTAATCTTGCCGGCGTCCTCCAGGTATTCGCCTCCTTTAATCAGCATACCTTTTTTAGCCGCCCGCCCGATGCCGGTAATGATGGAGATGGGCGTGGAAATAACCAGCGCTCCGGGGCAGCCGATGACCAGCAGGGTTAGCGCCAGTTCCAGATTTTGGGTAACCGCATAAGACGCGATACTAAGGACTACAATGCCGGGGGTGTACCAGCGGGCAAACCGTTCGATAAAACGCTGAGTAGGCGCCTTTTCTTCCTGGGCTTCTTCCACGCGGCGGATAATTTTGGCCAGAGTCGTATCACCACCGGCTTTGTCCGCGCGCACATAGATACGGCCGTTCTGGTTGATGGTTCCGGCATACACCTGCGAATCTTTTTGCTTTTCAGCGGGGAAGGGCTCTCCGGTGACGGCACTTTCGTCCACCGTCGTTTTTCCTGTCTCAACCGTCCCGTCCACGGGCACTTTTCCGCCCGGTTTGACCAGAACCAGCGAACCTTGTTCAACCTGACGGGCCGGGATTTCCCGCTGCTCTTCATTTTCAATCAGCAAGGCGGTATCAGGAGCAAGGTTAATGAGTTCTTTAAGCGTGCTTCGGGTTTTACTGAGGGTTCGGGCCTCCAGCCATCCACCCAGCAGAAACAGAAAGGTAACGGCAGCTGACTCCCAATAAACGCCGATGGCCAGTCCGCCGATGGCTGCAATGCTTACCAGCAGATCGATGTTCGTCTGTTTATTCATCAGTCCCTGCCAGGCCCGCTGGCCGATCTCGATGCCGGCCAGCAGCGTAGCTGTAATCATCAGTCCGTTGAAGACAAGGGGGAAATCAGCAAGCCAAACGGCTGCCCATCCAACTATGATTAATGTGCCCGCCGCAATCATCAGAACCGTTTTTCGGTTAGATGGACGGATGATTTTTTTGAAATAGTGAGCTAGTGAATTCATGGCAGTTACCTCGGTTTTAATAGAACCCTGCCAGGTATTTGAGACCTGACAAGATTGATCTCATTAATTACATCGTTAGAATTCGGAAACGTGGGATTCGTAACCCGACTGTTGTACGGCTTCGATCAGATCCTGTTCGGTAACCAGATCGGTATCGTGTTTAACTTCTATACGTCCGGTGCTGAAGTGTACGGCCGCCTTTGCTACGCCTTCCAGATTGTTTAGGTTTGATTCGATCTTGTTTACACATGACGGGCAGTTGAGCTCGTCACTTCGAAGGATTGTTTTGGTCATTGTTTCCATAATAGTTACCTCTTAATTATTAGGTTGTGATTATTTATTTTGCTTGTTTGTATCTATGAGCCAATATAATACAGGCCCATCAGCACTAAAATGAGCTGGATCAAAGAAGGACAGAAAAACGGAATTTTTTTAGACTCACCCCCGACTCCTTTCCTATTCCGATGCAAAAATCTCTGCAGAACAAAGAAATAGAGCACTTTTATCCATTGTTACATGTAAATGGGTTCAAAATAAAACCCTGTCAGGTTTCGAAAATCTGACAGGGCTGTTAGCATATTAGAATATTATTTAGGGAATGGAATTACTCTCCCACGCCGTGAGCCGGACCGGCCTGAATGGTCGTGTACAGTCCCTGAATGTAAATGACGTATTTTACGTAGGCATCCGTCCATTTTCGCCCGGCGGTCACGCTGGCATCTTTATTCTTTTGGGCCTCTACCGCCTGCTCAAAAAGATGAGAAGCTTTTTCCTTCATTTCACTGATCAGCAGGTCAGTCGCAGGCTTGAGGTCTCCGGTTTCCAGCGCTTGCTCTGCCGTTTGGATCGCCTGGGGTTCGGGCTGGGCTGGTTTTAATCCGGTATAGGGCATGCCCTCGGCCAGACGGTGCAGGCGTACGGCATTTTCCATGAAGTAGCGTTCGGCCAGCTCTTTGGAATCGCCGCCCTGCCCGTAGACCTTCATGGCCTGCCGGTAGGTGGCTTCGAGTTCACCCTCCTGCTCCTGGGTCACCCAGATGTGCACCTTATCCACATTTGCTGTTGCCAATGCTTTTTTAGCGGCAACAGCCACCGGACCGTTGACCCTATCGCAATGGGCTTTAGTGGTTTTGGGCAGTATTAAACCTGTAAAGAGAATTACTGAAATTAGAAATGAGAATTTTAAAGTTGTTGAATACATTGTGGTCTCCATTTGTTCTTGTTGATTTATAC
>Ga0306912_1000821_pt1 | contig 16413 bp, 18 predicted proteins | sample AntRauFillE10628_FD_190443 | JGI IMG/M metagenome (GOLD analysis project Ga0306912, IMG submission 190443) | Saline lake microbial communities from Rauer Islands, Antarctica - Metagenome Filla E10 #628 (v2) (version 2) | ecosystem: Environmental > Aquatic > Non-marine Saline and Alkaline >... | reverse complement strand
CGCCTGCATGGGCATACGCTGGTAAAAACGATAATGAATCCCATCGGTCTGCTTTTTGCAGGGCTCATTTTATTGGGGATTCTCCGCTGGGGTGGCTCTATTAATCTATTGCTGGTGAGCGCGGTGCTTTGGGGCTTCAGCGCGCTTATGATTTTGATTGTATTTAAGCTGAAAGGTCACTATCTCAATGAATTATATCGTGCGATTCGCACAAAATACTTTGAAGGCGCTAACTTAACTACTCCTACAGCTGAAACACTTGAAATTCTCGAGCAAAGAGTAAGAGAAGGCGAGGGAGCAGAAGCGGTCCATAGTCTTCGGCTTCTTTCAGAATACACACCAATACAATGGGAGGACATTTTATCTTCGGCTTTGAACCATCAGGAGCCGGAGGTACGAGCGTTCGCGGTAGATATTGTTCTACAGCAAAAGCTGAAAATCCATAAGGATCAACTTATCGAGTTACTGAAGCAGGATAAAAATGAAGGTGTTCTAAGGGAGGTAATACAGGCAATTCCCACCATTGCGCCAGAAGCCATTGAACAGTTATATGACTTTCTCGATCACCCATCAACAGAAATAAATACAGCTTGCATTATCGCATTACTCAATAGTGGCCAACTGAAGGCAGAGACCCTGGCGGGAAAATTCGTATTGGACAGACTCGACTCTAATCAAGTAGAAGACCAGGTTCTGGCCTGTCGACTGATTCAGAGTATGGGGAAGCCGAACAACTTTTCCCTGATACGGCCTCTTCTTCGATCGCCATATAGTGAGGTGAAATCTGCAGCTATTTCTGCTGCTGGCGAGGTGAGGCACTCCGATCTGTTAGAGCAATTATTCGGTGAATTTTACGCCGATCCTCAACAGGCTGATTTGCTCCAGTCGATGGCTAAATACGGGAATGATGGTTTACCTATAATTCAAAAAACGATAGAGAATCAACCCACTAATTTTACTCTTCAACGGCAGTGCTGTAATTTACTTGCTCAGATTAAAAGTCCTCAAAGCCTGGATTTTTTATATCAACAAATAGATCATGCTGTTGCTGAAATCAGGGGGCACGCGGTTCAGTTGCTTTATCGAGAAGGGTACACAGTCAGTGCTGAGCAGCAACACTCTTTGTTAAGCCTTTGCGATCAATGGTTGCTCGAAGGCTTTCAACTCTTGCAAGCGGAGGAAAGTGAACCTCAACTCAAGTCTACTTTTCATTCGGAGAGACAGAGGAAAGCACAAGAGCTTCTCATGCTGCTCTCCTTTGCTTATTCAAAGAAGAAAATTCAGAGAATTCGAGAGAGCCTAACCATTGGTCACCAGGACCAATTGGCTAAAGCAATTGAAATGCTTGAATACGAAATACCCAGAGCATTGTTTAAACTTCTCGATTTGCTTTTGGACCCGAGCTATGGTAGCGAGCGACTTGCCCGGCTAAAAAAATTAAAGCCTGAATTTATTTTGATAACGGACTGCCGGAATCACCTGCTGCACGCTCACTGGCATCAGTATAGCCGGTGGACTGTGGGAGTAGCCATTCAAGAGTGGAGCGCTGATAAAGAATTGCCAGGCAGTGTGAAACAACTTTCGAACCACCCTTCAACTTTCATCCGCCAACAGGCGCAATTCACCCTTAAAATGGAAGAAAAAGCACAAGCTATGAAATCGACAGACAATGATTCACGCGAAGGAATACTTCTCCAAATAGAAAAAATTCTTTTACTGAAAAATACGAGGCTTTTTCAGAATATAGCGGAACGCATTCTCGTCGATGTCGCCGACATAGTTAAAGAAATGGAATATAGTGAGGGCGAGCGTATTTTTAAAAAGGGCGATATAGGTGCAAGTATGTATATTATTGCCAGTGGCTCGATACGCATTCACGATGGAGAACATACCTTTTCCCATATGAAGAAACACGAAATTTTTGGTGAGTTAGCTCTGCTAAGTCCGGAGCCAAGATCAGCTTCAGCAACGGCCGCTGAAGACGCACTGTTACTTTGTATTGACCAGGCACCATTTTTCGAATTGATAAGTAGTCACACAGAAGTGACGCAAGGGATCATGCAGCGTCTCGCAGAGCTGCTGAGAAGTCAAAATGAAGAAATTCTTGAGATGAAACGCCAGTTAAAGGAAAAGCAATAGCTACTCAACAATTGAAATTGGGCTCCGTTGAAAACTACTTTCAAGGAAAAAGGAAAAAGGAAAAAGGAAAAAGTGATTTAAGGCTAAGGCTAAGGCTAAGGCTAAGGCTAAGGCTAAGGTTAAGGTTACGACGTCACCAACTATGCTTTTTCAAAGCTTCGTTGGTCGAAGAAGGATAAAGTGGATCAAGCTTAAGGTAAGCAGCGATGATTTCCTGGTGCTTGTAGCCGGCTATTTGTCTGGTCAATAGGCCTGAGTGATTTCTCATTGGAATTCCATAGCTCCCTGGCGCCTTAGCGTCTTAGCGTCTTTGCGGTTTTGCGCCTTAGCGAGAAAATCAATACAATGGTGTTCTATATTTATTTGGTATTTTTTGCTTTCCACTGTAAGACGAGACCTCAGAAAAATCGCCGGGGATGTTCGTTTCATCTAATCAGAGTCCATCGGAGAGAGGTTTCGATCAGTTCTTTTTCTTTATTCGACTGCGAATTTCTTTCAGGTGCTCAGCTTTCTGTTCATTGCGCCAGGCTTTTGCAGTATCGGTAAAATAGGAGTGAGACTTAAAAAATTTAACTTGGAGTTTATTCCATTCGTTCTTGTTATTTACGACTCCCAGGTACAAAAACTCCTTATACAAAGCATTAGAGATCGGCCAAAAATCGTCGCGTCCTAAATAATCTAAATCGGCGTCACACAAGATTTCACCGAGCAACGATTGGGGATTCTGTGGCAGTTTAGTGGCGCTAATGAGCTGACAGAGCTGGTCAATCTCATTTTCCTCGTATCTAAACTCCGGAAGTATTTCATTAGCGTATTGGCAACTGGCCTCTTCGTGTCGCTCTGTAGAAAATAAAAACCCACTATCGTGCAGTAGAGCCGCAGTTTGAAGAAGTGTGAGATCCTCAGCTGAGACATCTTCGTGTTTGGCAATTCTAGTGGCTGAATGTAAAACATCTTCAGTATGGCCTACGGAGTGGTAGGTCAAAAAGTCCGGCAACCCTTCCTCTAATCGTTGCAAAACGAGGTTCTTTACTCCAGCGAAGTCGACGCGACCAATCAGAGATTGGTCTGCTTTCCTTTCACTCCTATTATTATCCATAAATATAAAGTTGTTCGTACATGAGGCGAGGGCGTAATGTTAGACCTATAATAAAAAGAATGCCCCCATTCTTCACAATATATAAAATTTATTGAATGCGAAAGGCATAATCTTCAATGATAGAACAGTCAAATCATATTAGATTCAATAAATGTGCGATCGCGAGTAGTGTTTTATTCGAATATGCCCCCCTTAATAGAGAAGCTATCTGAAAAAGCGAAGACAGGAAACTAAAAGTTCAGGTACATCCTCAAAATAGAATGAAGTGCAGTTGAATGATTGAATTCGCTCTAAAAAATTTACACCGTATCACTTAGGCAAAAGCAGCTGCATTCTGGAAAAGCGCACGGCATCGAGATGTCCCATCAGATTTTGACTCTTACAAAGCAGGTGCAAGTGCATGAACGTATCGTGGTGCGTAAAAATGCCCTGATGTTCTCTGGAAAAGAAACCGACGATTTGTACTGTGGAGGCACTGATTTCAAAAGGTGTTTGGCCGCTGTGAGCCTCTTTCGGCGAGGATACCACAGCGCCGGGAGACAAATTCTGAATATGTATGATTGCGCGATCTATTTGTCCTTCAAGGCGAAAGACAAATGGGCTTGAGGACTCAGACGCGCTTTCATCGAGTAATTTCTCTAAAGAAGCTAAGTCGTGAATTTCATTTGGGAGGGAAAGTGTATCCCAACTTCTCATCTCGGCATAAACAAAAAATGGAGCTGTTGCTCTGGCAGAGGTATTCAGAACGGGACTTCCATCTTTTTGCACCTGACTAATATAGGTGGTTCCGTCATAGACCATAATCTCTCCTCTTAAACCGGCTAGCGGTCCGACTCCATAAAAACCTGAAGCACTCAGAGCATCCGTACTGAAAACACCATCTAATTGTCCCTTCCACATTACATTTTTCATGGCACCTACGGCGACAACAGATGATGGACTTGTCGAGGGCAAATCTTTGCCACGGGAAGTGGAACTTGATTGACAAGCGGGGAGCAACAGGGTGATCAGGGAAAATACGTACAGAAACTTCATATACTGTGGATTTAAAGTCTCCAGAAAGCAAGATAGTACAAATATAAAGGAACTGGTCAAAAGTTCTCAAAGGATAAGTTACCATTCAGACCCTGAAGGGTTGAATTGACCAAGCGAATTTTTAGCTTTCTCTTCGAACTCTACGACCGATATTCACAATTCAATCATTCAGGGTTGCATATCCCATCTCACGCGTCAGCGATGCGGAACTGTGCCCGAAGGGCAGACGCGGAACATTTGTTCCGCGGCCGAGTGAATAACGAGCAGAGTAGCGTAGCGCCGGCCCCAAACCTTTGGGGCCGGGACGCCCAAAAAAAACTTGGATACGCCTGGAATTAGGTGATCAAAACAAGGAAAATAAAGTGTAAGGAAAACGAAAAAAGTTAAAGAAATAAATCTAATTTTGCGGGCTGAAAATAAATGAACTATGGACATATTTAGCTTGCCTCCAATCTGGTTGACCATTGTTATCTTTCTCGCGCGCATCGTAGATGTGGGCTTGGGTACTGTGCGTATAATGTTGGTGAATCGCAATATGAAAATTGCCGCTGCCTTACTGGGATTTGCCGAAGTAATGGTGTGGATTTCGATTACGGCTCAGGTTTTGGCCCAATCGAATAGCGGTATGCATTATTTTGCTTATGCCGGCGGATTTGCCATGGGGAATTATATCGGAATATGGGTGGAAGAACAACTCCGAATTGGCAATCAATTGTTTCGCATTATTACTAACAAAGAATGCAGCTCGCTCATACAAACCTTATGCGATGAAGGCCTCAAGATTACTCAGGTCGATGGTCAGGGTGGAAGAGGACCGGTCAAAATTATTTTTTTGGTCGTCAAGAGAAAGCAATTGAATCGGTTGATTAAGCTCGTGGAAGCCTTTGATAAGGAAGCTTTTTACTCCATTGAGGACATTAAGCACGTCGCAGATTATCAGCCCATGGAGCAATCGAGGCAACGGTCTCGCTATGTGTTTTCTCCGCGTTGGAGTACGCGCATGAGCAAATAAGGAGCGCTGCAGTAAGACCAATATTACCTGTTTTTTAATGTTTTGGGGGTGCCCCTCCCCAATCTTTGGGGAGGGTCGGTCCCTTCCGAAGTTCGCTGTTCGCTCCGTCCTCGCAGACGCGCGAGTCCAGCCCACAAGCCAGCGAGGACTGCTTCGCATTCTCCAGGGCACGTCCAGCAATATCTAGTTAAGCGGTTGTGGCATATTGAGTGAATTTCCGAAGGACAGACACACCCCAGACTCTCTATTGGGTGCTATGCTGGACTCCTCACCCGGGCTTGAAGGGTAGGGCTGAGAAATGGGTGAGATGCGCTGCTCCCGGTTTTCTATGAGAAACCCCTAAGGATAATCGTTTCGGGAATTACAAGCCACCCAAGAGGTCAAGACCTACAAATTTATTGAGGAAAATTACAATGACCATAAGACCCACCACGACCGGGCTGACATAGGAAATGACGATGTTGAAAAACTTTTCTGACAGCGATCCTCTAAACTTCTGGTTGCCTTTTTCTATCTCATCGGCTGCGCGCTGCACTTTCCATTTATAAGCGACAAAGATGGAAATCAAAAATCCACCGAGTGGCAAGCCTACATCTGAGAAAACATCGATGACAACGCCCATAAAACTATGGGTTTCGCCTCCATAGGAGACAAATTCCGTCAGCCAGGATACAGCGCCTTGTCCCAACATACTGGGTAAGCCCAATACAAAGATCACAGCGGCCAATCCGATGACTGATTTTTTGCGCGACCAGGAGGTTTCATCGGTCAAAAAAGCAGTGGGCACTTCGAGCAGGGAGACCGTAGAGGTGAGGGCAGCAAAGCATAGGAGCAAAAAGAAGGAACCGCCGATCACGGGGCCCAGGGTGGGGCCCATGGCTTCAAAAATAGCCGGCAGAGAAACAAAAACCAGCCCGGGGCCCTCGGCGGGCTCAATGCCTTGAAAAAAGACGAGAGGGAAAATCATTAATCCCGCCATGAAGGCAATCAATGCATCTGCAGTGGTGACCAGTGCAGCTGAGGTGATGATATTATCGTTTTTACTGATATAGGATCCATAGGTAATGATGGCACCCATACCCAGAGAAAGCGAAAAGAATGCCTGGGAAAGAGCCATGTAATAGGTGTTGGCAGTGACCTTGCTAAAGTCGGGGACGAGATAAAACTCCAGACCTTGACTGGCATTGGGTAGTGTGATGCCATAAATAATCAACCCTACGATGAGAGCAATCAGCAATGGCATGAGAATTTTGGTCCAGCGCTCTATTCCTTTCTTTACTCCGGCAATGACAATGAGCGCCGTGAGAATCATAAAGGCCAATGAAAAAATAAGATTGTCTCCTACGTTGGCGACGTAATTTGAGAAATATGCGGAATAGTCGCTTTGTTGAAGTAAATCCCCAAAGGAAATTTGCAGAAAATAGCCAAAGGCCCATCCGGCAACGACATTATAGAAAGAGAGGATGAAAACGCCGATCAGTACACCGGAAAAGCCGACAATCGCCCAGTTTTTATTGCCTAGTTTTTTAAAGGCTCCGTAGGGGTTGCTGCGCGTATTGCGACCCATGGAAATTTCTCCGACCATGATGGGCATGCAAATCAAAAAGGCAAACAATAAATAAATCACAAGGAAGGCCGCCCCGCCATTTTCTCCTACTTCGTAGGGAAATTTCCAAATATTGCCTAATCCAATAGCTGAACCTGCAGCTGCGGCAATAAATCCTAAGCGATTGCTAAACGTTCCCCTTGGTTCTGACATAGAAGTTCTGTTTTATTGCTAAAAATATAAAAAAGTGGGGAAATGAACTCAGTTCTGTTCAATCTATCGAGTCATTCTGGATGGAATAAATAAAAATCCCCCTGCCGAGGATTCGACAAGGGGAGAAACAAAAGTTTTCTATGCTTACTGCGTGTCAGCCTAGAATAAAGATTGAATTTCTTTCCAACCATCGGCAAAGGAATCTGAAGCCTTAGAAAATGCCTTTTTTGCCTCTTCCAACTTTCCTTCAGCCGCCTTCTCTAATTCTTGATATTTGGCTTGCAAATCTTTTGCATTAGATCGTGCTTTTTCCAGCTGTTCTTGATACTTTTCTTTCGCAGCCGAACTGGCTTCATCTCGTTTTTTCTCTAATTGCTTTACTTTGTCAAAAGCTTCATCTACTTTTTTCTTTGCTTGTTGCTTAAATTCTTTTAAATCCATATTATTAGTGTTGCGATTTGTTTATATATATACATAACGTGTTGATTATGAAATAGTTTTAATTCTGCCGGGTTTTTTTATAGCCTCCCCATCTGATGACCTCTTATTTGGTCTGGGGCTGGTACTTCATATTCATGGTGTCTAAAATTACAACAAAGGCGTTGCTCCAATATGGGCTTAGGCTCTTAATTAGCTTAAAATAAATTGAAAAAGCGCCTGAGAGAGTGCGTAAGAATTATTTACATTCAATTCTGTCTAAATGGTTGTGTCAAAGACCAAGTCACATAGAATGCGAGGGCTGATGATTTCTTTACGGTAAGGGTTCTGAAAGCCTTTTTGTGAAATAATTTGAGATTTCTTTTATCCGACTGTAACAAACCCGTGATATTGCCCATCTTGTAAATAGAATCATTACTCATGACAATATCCTCCGCGGACCTTTCTGAACTAATCGGTCAATGCCGAAAGGGGAGTAATCGGGCTCAGATGAGTCTGTATCATATTTATTCGCCAAGGGTCTTTGGAAGCGCTCTGAGCATACTAAAGGATAAACAAGAGGCAGAGGATGCCATGCAAGAAGCATTTTTAAAGGCATTTACCAAAATGGATACCTATTCAGCTTCTGCGCCCTTCGAAAGCTGGCTGCGGCGTATCGTGATTAATGAGGCTATAACGGTTTATCGAAAGCGAAAGGCTCGGCGCTACATACCTGTTGAGGAGACTCCACCATCAGATGACCGATTAAGAACGCCCTCGGCTATCGAAAAAATGATGGTTTTTGACAAAGTGAGTCAGGCCTTGGCTCGGCTAAAAGAAAATTACCGCCTGGCACTGACGCTCTTTCTTATAGAGGAATACAATTACCGGGAAATCAGCCAATGTATGGATATTTCCTACGCAAACAGCCGAACGCTGGTTTCCCGTGCGAAACAAGAATTGAGAAACGAACTAGCTAAATTATGAAAGACGAAATCGATCTATTTTTTGACCAACATCGGAATACCTTCCGATCGGAAGATCCCCCGGAAGGCCATGAACATAGGTTCCGACTTAAACTTGAAGGACAGAGTTCCAAGGGCAAACAACGATTTATGACGTGGTTACCGTTAGCCTGGGCGGCTTCTTTAATACTAGCAGTTTTGGCCGGCGCATTTTTTTTCAGTAATCAGGATAGCTCTGGTGCTAAAGACTATGTGAAAACCAGAAAGCACTTTGAAAGTCTAGTCGAGCAGCAAGAAAGTATTTTGGTTTCAATGAACCAGGAAGTCACCGGACATTGGTATGCAGACGTCGAAAACCAACTGGATAAACTTCAGTCCAATCAAAAACAGCTACAAGACGATTACCGTCAAACAGGTAAAGACCCGCGCGTTTTACAAGCAATGATTCAAAACTATCGAACGCAAATCGAATTACTAAAAGAAATTCAACACAAAATTCAGACTCATGAAAAACAAAAATCAAATAACCACCGTGAAATATAATTTAATTTTTAGCCGGATGCTGGCCGTACTCGTTTTTGCTTTTGGATCCCTCTCGCTCTACGCACAGGATGTGGAAGAAAAAATCATAGAGAAATCTTACAAGGTGCATGCGGGAGCGACATTGCACGTGGAAAACGAGCGGGGGAATATAGCGATTTCAACATGGGATAAACCGCAAATCGATATTATGGTCCGTATTGTAGTAAAAGGAGACGACCGCAATTTTTTGCGCCAGCGGGTTGATGAAATCAAACTCTACTTTTCTCACTCTTTGGATAATGTGCAAGCTCGAACAGAGATCGGCGAACAAGGCTGGTGGAGCTGGCTCTGGGGCGAAGAAAGTCAAGTTGAAGTGCACTACACCATTTTTATGCCGGTGGATGGGAATGTGCAGCTGACCAATGATTACGGTGACATTTCTCTTGATAGTTTGAATGGCCGATGCGAGATAAATTGCGACTATGGCAATATAGATTTGGGGCACATCAACGGACGCACGGAATTGAACCTGGATTATAGCCCGGCATCCACTATTGGTTTTACCCAGTCCCTTGAGATGAATGTGGATTACAGTAAAATAACGGTCGGCTCAGTGGGACGGGCCGAAGTCAACGCGGATTATTGCACGGTCACCATTAAGAAGGTAGACCGATTGGATTACAATGGTGATTACGGTGCACTGCAGGTCGCTCAGGTAAATTCAATAGCGATTAATGCTGATTACGTAGATCTCGAGTTGGGTCGATTGAGTGAGAGCCTCGATTATAAAGGAGATTATGGCTCATTGAATGTGCAAACTCTTATGCCTGGGTTTGAAAAAATAGCGCTCAAATCAGATTATGTATCCATTTATATAGGTATTCACCCCGAAGCGGCATTTCGCATTCAGGGCGAAGACTCCTACACTAACTTATCTACGGATAATGAGATAGCCATTCATGTGGAGGAAAGAGAGGGAAGTTCGTCCAGCTTTTCGGGCTTCTATCTTCATCCAAAGGCAGTCTCACTTATTCGGACAGATATGTCTTACGGCAATTTAAAACTCAGAATTACTGAGTAAATGGATCTAATGAATTTTTGAGCCGCGGAGACGTGGCTCAAAAATAGGGTGGAGGAGAACTGACTTCGGCTTAACGAAACGATCCTTTTAAATTCCGAAAATTGCAGTAGCATCCTACAGCGACTTACCATCAGCTCAGCAAATTACTCTATTGTTTGGATTTAATTCAATGCAGGTAAAAAACCTTTGAATCGCATACTCTTCCTCAGTGACACTTAAAATAATCAAAGGGTTCCAGACAATCCTTGCAAGTATACAGGGCTTTGCAAGGAGTAGAGCCATATTGGGAGCTGACTTGCGTATTTTTGGATCCGCAATGGGGACATTCTACATCCGGTGTTTCTCCTAAAAGAGCATCCATGCGTGATTGCTGCGTCGGAGGCGCTATTCCGTATTCTTTTAACTTTTGTTTCCCTTCGTCAGACATCCAGTCTGTCGTCCAGGGCGGTGACAGGACTGTCTTGACTTCTACGGGAGCGTACCCTTCGGCATCCAATACGGCGCGCAATTGCATTTCGATCATATTCATCGCCGGACATCCGCTATAAGTAGGAGTAATCGTCACTTTGACGCCCTTCCCCCCAGCCAGCGGCTCAATCTCTCGAATAATGCCGAGATCCTCCACGGTGAGCACGGGAATCTCTGGATCTTTAACTTCCGATAAGATCTCTCGCACTTCCTCCTCAAAGGTGAGAATGTCAGACATATTTTTTAGTTTTTACCAGGTCAAGCCGGGATGAGCGCGCTGTACAGATTGCATTTCAGCTAAAATATATCCCAAATGCTCTGAGTGTACCCCGCCTTTACCGCCGGTTTGCATATGGGTGTTTTCCGGGGGTGTCAATCCCGCCCGCTCTAAAATATTAGACAAGCGATCATAATAGTGTGGACGCAGAGCATCTATATCTACACCAAAACCTTCATTTACAGCGTTTTCATCTACTTCATCCGGTGTGACTAACTCGCCGCTATACTTCCACAAGCTCTCCAGAGCGTTTTGCATTTTTTCGTGACTTTCCGACGTGCCCTGACCGAGACGCACAACCCATTCAGAGCTGTACTTCGCGTGATAATTTACTTCCTTCAAAGATTTATTGGCAATGCCTTGCAAATGCGTATCGGAAGAGTGGGCCGCCATTTCCTGCAAAAAGAGCTGATGAAAAGTATCAAATAAGCACTGACGCATCAAAGTGGTCCCCCAGTGACCATTGGGCTGCTCCACCAAAAAAGGATGGCGAAAATCCATCTCGTCTCTGTGATAAGCCAAATCGTCTTCATCTCGTCCTTGACCTTCTATCTCACCGGCATATTGATAATACATGCGCGCCTGACCAACGAGGTCAAGAGCGATATTCGTAATGGCAATATCCTGCTCCAAAACAGGCCCGTGACCACACCATTCCGACAAGCGATGCCCCAAAATAAGGGTGGTATCGGCCAGTCGCAGAGTATATTCCAGTAAAGGTTTTTTAGAATAATCTTCAAATGCCATATTACATATGTTCTATTTCATCCGGCACATCGTAAAAGGTGGGGTGCCGATAAATTTTGTCTTTCGCCGGCTCAAAAAGAGCTTCCTGGTCATCGGGGTCGCTGGCGGAAATGTGCTTTGACTCCACAACCCACAAACTCACGCCTTCCTGGCGGCGACAATACACATCGCGCGCATTTTGCAGTGCAACTTCACTATCCGGAGCGTGCAAACTCCCCGCGTGCTTGTGGTGCAAGCCATTCGACGATCTAATAAATACTTCAAATAAAGGCCAATCTTTAGACATATCAGTATATTTTTATGCAGTTGCCCGCTGTTGCAAGTGTTTTTCACTTTGTTTTTCGGCATAGGCCGAAGCCGCTTCTCTCACCCATCGGCCATTTTCATGGGCCGATCGTCGGGCCTCTATGCGCTCTTCATTACACGGTCCATGGCCCTTGACGACTCGCCAAAACTCAGACCAATCAATCGCCCCAAAATCGTAGTGTTGCGTCTCTTCATTCCACTGTAGGTCCTCATCCGGAACGGTCAAGCCCAAGTACTCTGCCTGTGGAACGGTGACGTCCACAAATCGCTGTCTTAACTCATCATTGGTAAACCGCTTGATTTTCCAATCCATCGATTGCTTGGTATGCTTAGAATCTTTGTCCGAAGGTCCAAACATCATTAAAGAGGGCCACCACCATCGATCGAGCGCATCCTGAGCCATTTTTTTCTGGACGTCGCTTCCCTGCGCCAATTTCATCATAATTTCATAGCCCTGTCGCTGGTGAAAACTTTCCTCCTTACACACGCGAACCATAGCTCTTGCATATGGACCGTAAGAAGCTCGACACAAAGGCACTTGATTCATTATCGCAGCCCCATCGACCAGCCAACCAATTGCTCCCATATCTGCCCAACTGACGGTCGGATAATTGAATATACTGGAGTATTTCGCTTTGCCACTGTGCAAATCATCGATCATTTCATCGCGACCTTGTCCCAGGGTTTCTGCGGCACTGTATAAATATAAACCATGCCCAGCTTCATCTTGCACCTTTGCCATTAGGGCTACCTTGCGCCGCAGTGTCGGCGCACGGGTAATCCAATTCCCCTCAGGCAACATGCCTACAATTTCGGAATGAGCGTGTTGTGAGATTTGTCGAAGGAGCGTTTGCCGATAATTGTCCGGCATAAAGTCCTTCGGTTCTATCTTTTCATCGCGTCCTATCTTCTCATCAAATTTTTTCTGCAGCTCGTGGGTAGCCATAAATATACTTTTTCGGTTAAGAGTCATAAAATTAACGAAATTCATGGGTAAAGCGTTCGCTTCCTGTAGCTTTTTGACAGAAAATCAACGGAAACGCAAAGCGCAAAAGCTTTAGACACCCAGATCATCATCGAATTCATCAAACAGCGGATCATCATATACCATGAGAATGGCTGATTGTGGCACGATAAAGTATTTTTGTGCATCCAGCCGCACTTCCCAGGAAGAGTTTTTCAAAAATACAGCTATTTGTCCCTCCTCTACCTGTAGTGGCATGAAGTGTTGTCGCTGATCTATTGGTTTCCACTCCTCGTCCTCATCGCCGGAAGGAATCATATACCCCGGTCCCACCTTGAGAATTCTCCCCTGTCGCACCTGCTCCTTATCTTTTACCCCCGGCGGCAGATAAAGGCCCGATCCTGTCCGTTGCTCCTCTGTTGAAGACTCAATGAGGACCTTATCTCCAATCATTTCTATAAAGTCCACATCCCATTTCATGTTACAATTTTTTGGAGATGGAAGATACGATTTTTCTTTTTGTTTTGGGGCTGCCCCCGCCCCACGCTGGCGCGGCGCGGGGTCGCTATGCTCCGCCGCTCATTATTCATTCGGCCCTTCTCCCTCAAGCCCCATTTTATTTTGGCTGGAGGGATCGGTCTCCCTCCCTGCGGTCGGGCCGGCTGCGCAGCGCTCATCCGTTCGTTTTCGTTTTATTCTCACAGAACGAATAGTAAACAATAGTGGTAAGGGATAGGAGGCGATTTTTCTTGATACCGGCATATTCATTTTGCTAATGAAAAATGTTTACTTCTTGGGCGCTATATGCAGGAAACTATCCAGGCCTATCGCCAATCCCCTAAACAGCTGTATTCTGGTGGCTATTCAATGACAACCTTGAGAGGAGAAAATGAACTACATAGCTGAGAAGACGTAAATTCAAGCAGAGCAATATACACTTTAATGTGAGCAAATGAGAATAAAATTCTGTTCATTGTGATAAATATAGGCGTAAACAAGATGATAAACTTAATATGAGTTTTCTTCTTTTTAATTTTGTTATTATTTAAAAATAAATTATCTTTAACAAGCAAGTATGGAGTGTATTCTTATTTTGAATTACGATTTTATTCGTACATCTTGATCAACTTATTGTAGGGTACCTCCGGAAACTGTTTTTTGATGTGAAAATAATGAAATATGTGAGTAAGCAAGGCATGATGAGAGAGCCTAGCAAGAGCTAAGAGACCGAAGAATAACGATGCTTACGTACATATTTTACATTTAGACTATTTCATTAGAAATGGTTGTTCACGCAAAAGGATAGTTTTCGGAACTTCCCTGTAATGACACAGAGCGTGGATAAATGAGTGCAATAGTTTTTATTCGAAGGTGCCAGAGGGCGCAATATGAATGGTCAGAGAGATACATATTCTTTATAGATAGTTTGCTACTTGCTTTCACGCAGCAAGTACTTGTATATCTACAATTTATTCAGGTTCAAAAAGGGACAATTCATTTATGAAACGAATCTTACTAATTCTAGTCACCTTTTCACTGTTGAGCGCAGGTGGGGCTGCACAGGATCTTCCTAGCTATTTTGGCTCCTATGATCCACATGTGGGAGGCTTTGATTTACCTATTTATGACATGAAAGTGCTGCCGGTATACCAGGAGGCGTGGGATCTTCGAGAAAAACGAATACGGGTCTCTCAATGGCAGGCCGGCACATATACCATACTTTATCTACGGGCTGGCATACCCATTTCTCGTGGACGGGCTGTAATTATTAAATGATTTGGAAACAAACAAAAAGATTATTTTATGAAATTGCTTTACATCTTCTCCCTTTTACTTTTCATTCCTTTGACAATAATAGCCCAGGAAGTTGACTTTGCACCCGTAGGAGCCAAATGGTGGATCAATCAAATCGTTACCGAACCGGTTCCGCCCAGAGACTCCTTTATTATTGCTGAGGTGATCGGCGAAGAAATGAAAGCCGGGGAGTTATGTCGAGTGATTGAAAATGTCGGTGGCTGCCGGTTGCCCGATCCCACACATGTTTTTACGAGAAATGACTCCGTATTCTTTTTCAGCGAGGTAACTCAGCAATTTGAGCTCCTCTATGATTTTACAGCCGTTATTGGAAGCAAGTGGACCATTCGAGGGCTTGCCGGCGGTGCACCCGATCAAGAAATTGAGGTCATTGATGTGGGATTTGAGGTCATAAATGGTGACACCTTAAAGACGTGGACCATTCCTACACCCGGAAATACATCTTGGGGAAGAACCATTTATGAACACATTGGGAATTCAGCCTACCTGAGCCCCCATTATCCGCATCAGTGTGGTTTTCTACACGAGCCGTCGGGCGTTCGTTGCTACAGCGATTCGAACAGAATGATAAACCTGAGTGGTGATGATTGCGAAGTCATTTACAGCTTTTCATCCACCGAATCCTTTCAAACGAAAGTTGATTTGCAAGTCCACCCCAATCCCGCATCAAATCAAGTAGAGCTGTCTATCACGGGGATAACTGACTATTCCCGCATATTGCTTTTTCTCTATAATCAACACGGGCAACTGATCTCAGAGAAGGCGGTTCAGCAAAACAATCCGATTATCGATGTGTCTACCTTGCCTCAGGGATTGTATTATTTGATCGTTAAAGGAGAGGGTCGGTGGCTCGGACGCTCAAAATTTGCAGTGCATAGATAGAGGGGCTCAAGGCTTCATTTCCAGACTATTTGCTTTCCAGCGCATTTTTGTTGAATGGAAACAGCAAAAAATGGTAAAAATGCTGCCTCGAAACAGCAAAAAGACTTAAACCCCATTTGTCATAAAACCTCAACACCTCAACACCTCAACAACTCAACGACTCAACATCCCTAACTCTGATCAAAGTCCACTACTACTTTCTTACTTTTTGGGTGCGACTGTTTTTTGCACAAATGGAAAGCTATGCTATCGACCTTGACACCCTCCATCGGCCGCGGCGGAGTCGAAAACTACCCAAAGTATTAAGCAAAAAAGAAGTAAAGTCGATTTTAGATGCGCATGGGAACATCAAACAACGAATGATGCTAAGTTTAGTCTATGCCTGTGGACTGAGAAGCGGTGAGTTGTTACAACTGAAGCTAACAGATATAAACTCAAGCAGGGGTATTCTTTCCATTAGTCAAGCCAAAGGCCGCAAAGAGCGGATTGTGCTCTTACCACAAAAGCTGCTAGACCCCTTACGAGCGTATTATAAAGCGTATCGTCCGGAGAACTGGTTATTTGAAGGGCAAAAGGTAGGTAGGTCTTATTCGCCTAAAAGCCTACAAAGTGTTTTGAAACAAGCCGTGGCCAAAGCAGGAATAAGAAAAAATGTTACCTTGCATTGGCTGAGACACAGTTATGCGACCCATTTGCTGGAATCCGGGACAGACCTGCGGTATATACAGCAGCTCCTGGGGCATAAAAGCAGCCGGACGACAGAGATCTACACGCATGTTAGCACGAGAAAGATACAAGAAATAAAAAGCCCCTTTGATGACTTTTAGTAGAAATATTATCGCGGATAAAAACAGACATATCTGCAGCTATGTGTTGTATATGTCGGATAAAATGAGACATATAAGTAAGTTCTCTGCAATTTAAA
>Ga0306912_1000816_pt1 | contig 16534 bp, 11 predicted proteins | sample AntRauFillE10628_FD_190443 | JGI IMG/M metagenome (GOLD analysis project Ga0306912, IMG submission 190443) | Saline lake microbial communities from Rauer Islands, Antarctica - Metagenome Filla E10 #628 (v2) (version 2) | ecosystem: Environmental > Aquatic > Non-marine Saline and Alkaline >... | reverse complement strand
GCAACTGCTTGATCTATTAAACTAGCCGAACATTCTGCCAAGCGATAGGTGTTAGCTTCTCTAGACCTAAAATCACCCCCTTTTAAAGTATCATGAAACATTCTGTAGACGCTATCACCATCATTTTGATAGTTTTTCATCGCATTTACTCCACCTTGGGCTGCAACAGAGTGCGCCCGCCTAGGAGAATCTTGAAAACAAAAACTTTTAATCTTGTAACCCATTTCGGCCAAAGATGCTGCTGCCGAAGCACCGGCCAATCCTGTACCAACAACAATTATTTCCAACTTTTTTCGGTTATTAGGACTTACAAGTTTTGCTTGTGTTTTGTAATTGCTCCATTTATCTTTTAAATCTCCCTCAGGAATATTTGCATGAATTTCTTTTGCCATAATTATAGATTTAAGTAGATATAAAAAGGAATAATGACATAACCAGCCGTTATAGCCAAGGCAAATAAAACACCTATTGATTTTACAAGTTTATCGTAGGTTGGATGGTATAATCCTAAACTTCTAAAAGCGCTAAAGAAACCATGTAATAGATGAAAACCTAAAGCTAAAATAGCTATGCTATAAAAAATAACATACCATAAGTCTTGAAATGAATTTACCACCAATCCGTATAAATCTTTATTTCCATTAGCGTCGGCAGGTAGTATACCAAATTTATAAGTGAACCAAAAGTCTTTCAAGTGAATGACTAAAAAGGCAAATACAATCGTGCCAAGAAGCATCATTTGTCTAGCATACCATTTGCTTGCTCTATTTCTCCTATCTTTCACATACGAAGAACCCGACGCTTTTTTGGCTTTAATAGTTAGGTAAATTGAGTCGATAGTATGCGCCAAAATACTAGCATACAAGACGTATGAAATAATTTTGATTAAAATATTATTGGATAGAAAATCACTATATAAATTGTATTGTAATTGCGCTTTATCGGGTGCTAGAAGTAATTGTAAATTACCTAACAGGTGAATAACCAAGAAAAAACAAAGAAAAAGCCCTGTAAGAGCCATTAAATTTTTTCTTGTAATTGCGTTTTTTATAAACCACACCTCAGTTGGAATTAATATGTACTCAAAATTACAATATTTAGTAGTAAATAGAAGAAGAAATTTTTTTTAAATATTTGTGTATGGCTTTTAGCGTTGGCTTTTTGTTCTATTCATAAACAAACTTGCAATAAGTCCAATTCCGACAATCACGTCCACAATATTCCACATTTCTCTTCCAAGTGCGATTTTAAAAAATGGTTGAAAGAGTAGTGCAAGTCCTCCGTAAATAATCATTTCCGTATTCTTATTCTGTTCTTTTGCTTTATACGCCAAAATTCCAAATCCGATTAATGCCATAAAACGGACTAATTGATAAAATCCATACGGCATATTCAATAGACATAAAAACAGTACTATTGCTAAAACAATTTTTATTATTGTTTCGCTATTCTTCATTGTTTTGTTTAAAGCTGTCGAGTGTTTCAGCATCAATTTCGCTTATAAGTTCAAATTCATTTGAGATATGTGTGTCAAAAAAGTCTTCTTGAAGTCTCGCTAAATAGGAATCGCTAATAATGTCTTGTTCTAAATAGTCCTCAAAGTCTGGGTTTTTTTCTAAAATGGGTTTGTTTGCAATCTTTAATTTTGAACGAATAACCTTGAAAAATTTAATTTCACTATACTCAATTTTATTATCAGCTTTAATGGTTTCAATTGCAACTTCAATTAATTTTAGTTCGTTGGCTTCTGATAATACAGAAGTAGTAAGTTGATTAAAATAATCTTTTAAAAATTGTTGACCGTCTCTATTTATGGCTATTAATAAATTTTCCATTTCTGAATTAATATTAATTTCACCAAAAGTCTTTTTTTCCTTGTGTAATCGCTTTATCAATTTTACTTCACGTTTATCAATATCGCCATCACAAGCCATACAGGAAAACGCAGTCTTTAATAATAACTGGTCAAAGTTTATTGTTTCCATATTAATTGTTTTTAAAACCAATACTTGGTCGTTCTTTTGTGTTTTCTGCTAATCCTTCCATTTTTGCCTTTATTGCTATGTAACTGTTTAATTCTTTAAGAAAAATTGAAGGTCGATTATTAGTAATAGTTTCTAATAAGGTTTCTTTTGAAATTCTCGACTTCATTTTTAGTGCTTTTCTTGAAGCTTCGTCACATAGGAATTTTATATCGCTTGAAACATAGTTTTCTGTTGCTTTTGCGAAAACTGAATAATCTAAACCAACTTCTCTAGGTCGTTTTTCTAAATATAATTTAAACATTAATTCACGAGCTTCAAAGTCTGGTGGTGGCAAATATATTACTTTATCCAAACGACCTGCTCTCAAAATTGCTGGGTCAATTGAATTTGGTCTATTTGTTGCTCCAATTACAAAAACACCATCATCTCCACAATTATTCATTTGTGCTAAAAATTCGTTAACAGCGCTCGTGTTCATATGATTTACGTTTGAGTTATCCCTATTTGGAACAACAGCATCTAATTCATCAATAAAGACAATACTCGGTGCATTTTCACGAGCCTTATTAAAAAGATTTTTAATTTTTTCCTGTGATTCATTTACAAATTTACTTTGAATATCAGAAGGTTTTATTTGATAGAAGTTAAATCCGACCTCTTCTGCCATTCTTTCTGCAAAAAATGTTTTTCCACAGCCTGGTGGACCATACAACAACATTCCGTTTGGAATAGTCAAACCATATTCAGCATATCGCTCTTTTTCGTTTAAAGCATCAATAACATCTAATTGTATCGTGTCTTTTAACTCTTGCATTCCTGCAATTGCTGAAAATCCTTGCCCGTTTTTTATTTCTTTGAGTTTTGGTATTGATTTTTCTTGTGTAACTGAAAGTTGTTGAACTTCTAATTCTCCATTAATAGCTTGAATAAATTCTTTTATACTCTTAAAACGGTTTTCTGAATTTGGTTGTAAAGCTTTGGTTATGATGTTTTGTGTTTGTTCATCTATATTTTTTTCAAACTTCAGCGGTTTCTTACGTTCTTCCAAAACAGCATCTTCTAACTTTATTTTGTCCGATTTGTATTTTGATATTTCTACAAACCAAGGAGGTAAACCAAATAATAAATGATAGTATAAGGCTCCAACAGAAAACACATCACTTTGCACAGAAAACACCTTGTTGAAACTTTCGTTAGCTTGATAAAATGGATTTAATCCATTTTTTAAAAAGTCTTTGTTTGATTGACTTAAATATCGTGCATAACCAAAATCAATGATTTTCGGAATAGTTACTTTTCCTGACAAATCAGTCATAATATTCAGGTTTGTAATATCATTGTGTATGATTGGATTTTCGAGATTATGCAAGTAATTCAATCCATTTAAAACACCTGAAATTATATCTTTAGCTTCATAAGGATTAAAAGTATGGTCTCGTTTCATTTTATCGGCCAATGTTTCGCCACTTATAAAATCAAGAACTACAAAAGCATATTTTTGATTTTCAATAAGTAAATCTCCATTATCACGATACTTGACCAAATTTGGATGTTTGATTTTCCTTAAAAGTTCAATTTCAAGGATATATCCATTTTCATTAAACTGCGTTCTATCCAGTTTGGAATAGGAAAACAGCTTCAATAACTGGTTTTTTCCTTCTTGGTCTTTTACACGGTAGGTTTCCGCATAACTTCCTTTTTTAAGGAAGAACGTTACCTTATATTTATCGCCAATCGTTTGACCTTTTTGTAATATGTGTTTATTTCTATTCATTTAAGGTTTTAATTGTACTTCAGTCCACTTTAACCTATCTATAATTACCTGCCTTATTGGAGTTTTAATATTTCCTGGAGTTTTTCTAATGTATTCTTCGGCAGTATTTTTTACTTTTTCCGGTAAGTTTTCTAAATATTTGATGACATTTTCAGCGTTGTGGGAAAACCCAATTTCATCCTTAAATTTTTTCCCTAAATTTGTCCATATTGCAGCATCAAAATCTTTTGAATTCATCCACTCTTTAATATTCTCTTTATATAAAAAATCATGCGGATTAAATTCACCACTAATCTTTTCATAATAACCTATTTTTTTAGTACTACACCTCTCCCTTTCAGCCAAATTCAAAACCGCTTCATCTAATTTTTGGTATGATGAAGTTGTAAAAAACGTCTGAACATTATCAGCATTTTTATCCAAAACAAGAGTTAATCTCCCATCTTGAGAAATTCTGGAAAACTCTATAGGAAGTTTTGGACCTTCTTTATCCCAACCTATTTCTTTGTTGTACTGTAAAGTCGTAGGGCTCCAAATCAATGATCCCCATCCTAGTATGGCTATTTTCATTTTTTTTTTGTTTTAGTCTCTAAATATTATTTGATAGAAAGAGAAAAGAATAATTAAAAGGCCTAAAACGGATAATGTTATTTGGCAAATAAACAGGATCCAATTTATTTGCCCCATATATTTTGTTTTAGCACTAACATAGTGATTTGACTTTTCTCTAAGTATAATTTGTGCAGTATTTCTATAATCAATTAATCTTAATATATTAAAAATCACATAACTGACGATTGACAATATGAGAAAAACCATGGCTACCAAAAAAAGATTCTTGATTACTAAATTCATCCCACAATGATTGTCATCATTTGCCAAATAATCTACAACAAAACCTAAAATCACTACATTAAATGTGAAAAATATATTACTACTTATGGACAGTTGATTTCTTTGTATGTCTCTCCAGTATTTATAATTATAGAACTCATCAAGCATTTTTCTTTTCTTTTTCTTCATAATTATTTTTTCCCAATTAAAACTGAATCATCACCACTTGGTCTTTCGACATTAGGCAACAAGTCTATTAATGAAATAACCACAGGATGTAGTTCATCTATAGCTGGATTTTCTCCTATAACTTGTAAGCCTCTGTTTAAAAGAGTTCTTGCTCTTCCGCTATCTTTCCAGTTATAGGAACCGAAATGCTCGTTATGACTTCTAATAAAATTGATAAGCTGATAGATTAATGTTAATTGAATAAAGAAACTATTGATGTCTTCAAATAAAACATTACCAAGTTTTACGTCTTTTGCTTTTATAACCTCTTCTAATTGTACCCGAAACTCATTAACAATTTGAGTGGTTTTATCATTTCCTAAATCATTGTTGACTTTTTCTAATCTGTAAAACTCTTCTTTGAGTTCCTCTTCTAATTTTGGCCATTCCGTTGTTTCGTTTAATAAATCAATCTCTTTTAATGACTTTCTTAAATTAGTTAAAACTTCTTGTTTGCCATCAATATCATTCTCATTGTTCTTAAACGACTTTTCTATCTGCTTTAATTCATTTTCAATTTGTTGAAGTTTGTCATTATTAGAATTTTCATCTTGCTTCAGTTCAGCAATACTGCCTTTAGCTTTTCTAATTTCGTTTGCCAACCAATCAGTTTCAATAGATGAAATAGTCCTTTCAACAGTTACTTCATATGAAAAATCCAAGTAAGGAAAATAGGCAGTAACTGTAATTTTTTCAGACCTATCAATATTTACGGTTAAATCTACATCACTATTTTCAGGTAATAAAGAAGGTATATCTGCTCCGCTGATTTTTATATCTGTTACATGCTCATTATATATAGCTCTAGTTCCTTCTGCATCGTGTCCTCCTTCATAAACAGGTATTCTTATAAAGTCAGTGTCCATTCCTGGACGTATTTGTTTTTGCGTTTTTAAACCATTTTTTGTACCCACAGCTGGAATGGACATGTTTTTTTCTAAATTATTTACTGTCCTAAACTTAATCTTGCCTGTTGCTCGATCCTTTAGTTCTATTCCAAAATTATAAGCTAATGTTGCACTACCTATTTTTGAACCTTGAATAACATTAAATGAACTTGGTTCACATTCTAGAATATTACCCTTATCATCATAAAGAACAACATTAAAAACGTTGGTTTTACCTTCGCTCAGTTGAATTTCAATAACATCACCAATAGTATTTATTTCTACTTTTCCACTTGACCAAGCCTTATCACCTCTTGTAACTTCTGTAAGTACTTTTTCAGGGATATCGCCTTCTGTTTTGTCTGCTAAAATTTTGATTGATACAAACTCTTCTGTTTCTACTGTTGAAGATTCATTGGCAATTTTTAACTGAATCTTAGTTTTATCCTTTGTTTGCTCTCTTACTTCTTCCGAAACATCAACTGTAGAAGCATATAAGGCGGCACCTTTCGATACTACTGTCATTGGGTCAGCACTCGTATCTGGTTTACAAATTTGAGTTTCTAACATTTTTCGTAACACAGGCGAAAATGTTGGTCCACCAACGAGTATTAATGAATCTAATGACGAGCCTTTTAAATTATTTCTTCCTAAAAGGTTTTTACTAACATCAATTGTTTTTTGAAAAATAGGTGAAAGAACTTGTGAGATAATTTCCTGTGTAACTGTAATGTCTAATTCAAACTCAACTCCTTCATCATCTTCTCCAGGAATATCTCCAAGCTCAGAAAGAATATTATGCGTATCGTTAAAAGAAAGTTGAATTTTAGTTTTTTCAGCATAAAATTTCATTGCGTTTCGCAGAATCTGTTTTTTAGTATCGTCAGATAAAATAGAGTCTATTGCATTATTTTCCTTTAGATATGGAATTATAATTTCATCAACAATTGCATAATCTAAATTTTTACCACCAAGATAATTATCTCCTTCGGTATCTCTCACTTTCATAATGCCTTCTTCAACTTTTAAAAGTGCTGCATCAAAAGTTCCACCGCCAAAATCAAAAACAAGCCAAAAACCATCTTTTTTGTCAGAATCTAATCCGTAAGCCATTGCTGCTGCAACAGGTTCTTGTAATAATTCGATATGGTCAAAACCTGCTAATTTTGCTGCTTCTCTTGTTGCTTCTTTCTGATTGTTTTTAAAAGCTGCAGGAACTGTAATAACGATAGAATTTACCTTTTCATCCTTTACAAAAGATTTTAAAGTCTTTAAAACTTCGGCTGATAATTCTTCTGAAGTTAAATCTTTTCCAAGATTTGAACTTGAGTATGATTTATCACTTCCCATTGTTCTTTTAAACTCGATGTATGCATTTGATTTTGAGTTATCCCAATTGAGCATTGCTCTTAATTGGTCTCTTTCTAAAGCGTTATATGAACTATCTCCTACTTGTATTGCTTTCTTTTTATTAATGTAAACACAAGAAGGCATTGTGTCTTTTAATGTGTCTGTTTTTTTAATGGTTGCTTCTCCATTTTCCATTCTAGAAATTGCGGAATTTGTAGTTCCTAAATCAATTCCGTAGTCTATTTTTGTTCTAGCCATTTGATGTTTTTTTATTCTCCTATGCTTACTTCAATTTGAGCTGATTGAATCATAGTGCCTTTATAATTTACTTGGGGCTTTATGATTCGTGTAATAATTTCGTTCCCTGTTTCTATGTTTTCACTTGGAACAAAATTTGCTGTAACTTTCATTCCTTCATTATATTCTTTACCAATCATTTCGACCAACTCATAACCGTTAGCTGCAAAGTTATCTTGAATACGCTGGACAGAAGAATTCAACTGCTTTAATCCTTTTGTACTTTCGTCCATTCGGCTTAAATTCTTCTGAATTCGTATGATTTCGTCAGCTGCTTTTAAAGCCAAAGAATGGTCTGCTTTTTTATTTGAAATACTTGGTTGTGATTTGCTTTCTTCATGCTTTAGTTTTAATTGAGTTTCCAAAACTTCCACTAACTTATTATCCAACTTCACGCTTTCTTCTTCTAATGCCGTTTTTGTGTTCTTTATTTGAGTTTCAACATCTGTTTTGCTTGTCTTGATACGTTTTCCCAATAACCAAAATAATAAACCGCCTAATAAAAGAGTACCTAAAGTGGCAATAATCCAATATAATTGATTTTTATCTAAACTATTATCGAGTTCAGATATTTTTGAATTGTTGGAAAACACTGTTTCATCTGTTTGTTTAATTTTAGAGTCGAGATTATCGTTAACTAGCACCAACTTTTGGTTACTCATATTGATAAGTTGCTTTAAACTATCAATTGTTTTTTTTTGCTGGGTGATCTTTTTTTGCGTTTCTTTTTTGACTCCTCTATACGTCCAATAATCTTTTTCCAATTCTAAAGATATTTGTTTTATATCTTGTTCTTGTTTATTGACTTGGGCTTCAATTTTTCTGATTTTATTCTCTAAAATAGAATCTTGTTGCTGTTGAGCAAAAAGGCTTGTGGCTCCTAGAAACGTAATTATTAGTAGTGTTTTTTTCATTGTTAATATTTTGATACTGAAAGCTCCATCTTTAATTTATAAATCTTTTCCTCTTGAGTTTTTCTTTTTTTCTTTTTTTGACTTCTCTATAAGTTGTTCAATTTTATTTTGTTGCGATTTAATTTGTGCGATTTTTTCAGCTTTCGGTCTGAAAAACTTAAATATTTTAATTACATTCATTCCTTTTTCAGCAGACTCAATTTCTGTAGCAAAAAAATCCGCTTGATTAATTAACTCTAAATCATCTTCAGCAACTAATAATTCTCTGCGAATTTTTGCTGATGGTGCCTCTATGACTTCAAACATGTTTTCATTTATCTTGTTACATTTATAACATGGAAGAACTACTTCTGTCAGGCCTTCATTTAGTTTTATTGATTCTTTATGGTAATACTTAATTTCAGTACCAGGAATTTTTAATTTATATTTTAAGTTGTTTTTAGCCCTATTATAAACTTTAACATTGTCGACAGGAGCAGGAGATAGATCATAAGAACTATGACTGTCATAAATATTTATCTTTGGCAAATCAGCATCTTCTAAAAGTTTATTTAAGAGATCAAATTTTGTTTTTTTGTTAACATTAAAGTCAATTATTGAACTCTCAAACACTTCTAATTTCAGCACTATCTTAATATCATCTAAATATTTATAATAAAATGGGTTATTATAAATATTAATGATTTCTGATGATAATATTTGAAAAGGTATTTTAGGTTTTAAATTATTATATTTTTCTATAATATCACTAATATCAGATTTAACTTGGCTACACCTTTCATACCATTTAATCAATCCTATTAATTCGTCTTTTAGCTTCTTTTTTGTATTATATTTTAAATTAAATATTTTTTTTTCATCCAGTGCATCAATAACTAAGTTATTAGCTTTTTCCCAGTCAATACAGTTTTCAATATTTTCATTAATTGCTTTAATATTTAACCCCTTCTTTCCTGCTTTTAAATCAATGTCTTCCGAAATTAATTTATTCACATTCAGTAAAATCAGATCACCATTAGTTCTGAATGCATTTTTAATCGAATGAAATAGTTGTATAAGTTGTTTAATTTCCGAATCTTCAAGTTCTTCAATTGAAGTAAGACTATCCTGGATTCTCTCTTCGGTTAATTTACCTACCTTAATTGAATCAGCTAATTTTATTAGCTTTTTAGCTGATTCAAGATAGTTTACAATCGAATTATTTTTTTTACTTTCATTGAAATAATCAATTCCACATTGCAATATTTCATTTGCTAACTGGTCTGCAACTGCTTTGTATTTTAGGTCATTTGTTCCAAGTATGGACTTAAGAAGAGATAAGTTCTCTTTTGTATTTGTGAAAAGCCTTGAACCAAATTCATAAGCACCGCTTCTGTTTCCTTTGCGTTTCTTTTTGTTAATTTCAATTTTGCTTTCAATTTCATGTATTGGTTCTTCTGTGAATTTTTTTGAAAGATATTTTTGTGTTGAACCGTTACAATTGCTAAATAATTGCAATGTTTCAGAACTAGAATATTGGTTTTTGAATTGCATTAGCAATTCATCAACCAATATTTCAATTTGTTTTTCATTGTCAATCGTAAATGTTTTATCAGCTACAGAATGAACAAAGTTTTCAAAGTAGTCAGATTCAATTAGTTTGATCTTGGCTTCAATGCCTTGTTTTATATGGTCTTGGCTTAATAATTTGTAAGTTCCCAAATTGTTGAACGCAGAGAAGTTTTTAGAATTTACTTCCTTATTTAGGGTTACCTTTTCCCAAATCTCTACTGCTTTGTCTTCATTACCTTTTTTAAGATATGCAATTGCCGCATTGTCAAAAGGATTTGCATTTAAAAACCAAAATAAAGCGAAGTTTACCTTGTCTTGGTTTTGCTGAATATGAGAAAAAGCTTTATTTATTGACTCTTCTGTTCTTGTAATATTATCAAGAATTTGGAAATCATATTCAGATTTAGTTTCTTTTCCAACCTTTGAGTAGGCTCTAGTTTTGGCTTTTTGCTTCTGTAATTCTCGTTCAGTAAAGTTTGACAGAATACCTGCAATTCGATAAGGATTATTTTGGATTAGCTCCATATTTTTTCTATTGGTTTGAAACTCTTAACATAATTTTAAATATATTAATTTTCATCACTGTTTCCCATATAATTTCATTTTTTTTTATCGTTATGGAAAAAAAATAGCTCTATTTACCTTGCGTTTTCTTTAGTGAAAAAAAAATTGTGCTGTTTGTGTGATTGGCTTTTCAGTTTGTGGATAACATCTTAGCTGAGCTAACATTGAATTAGATTTTTTGCTTTTCTAATATTTATTAGCTTCAACTATTGCCACTGGTTTTAATCTTTCGAAATGATGATTTTATGTAATGCTGATATTAAAGTCTTTTCATTAAAATAAGTTGGCTTTCTTCATGAGAGACTTTAAGGGTGTTGGGCTGAAATGAATCTGCCGAATTATTTCTTGTACATTATCGGAAAATAAGCAAATAACAAAGCTAAATCCTAAACAATGCTCGGATATTTTATGAATTATTTAATAAACCCTATGTTATACCTTAAGCGAGTAATATTTAGCTTTAGAAAATCATAAATTTATAACCATGAGATATTTTTACTTTTATTTATTCCTTTTAGGAAGTTTTATCTCCTCAGCACAAGGCTTAACAGGAGAATTTACAGTTGGAGATTTAAATTCTGACTATGAAACTTTTACTCAAATGATAGTTGACCTACAAGCAGAAGGTGTTGGAGATGGAGGTGCTACTTTTACAATAGTTCCAGGAACTTATTCCGATATATTGACTTTAGAGTCAATACCAGGGCTTTCTGAGACTTCACCTTTAATTATTACAGCAGAACCAGATTCAGTTTTTTTTGAAATTATTGGAACTTCCTCTTCAACAGATGCCGCTTTTACGATTAATGCCTTAAGCTACATTACATTCGAGAATTTAAATATTAGAGATGTAAGTGATGCAGGCAACGAACTGGAAAGAGGTTTTAGTTTTGTAGGATCTTCATCCGAAGGATGTTCGTTTAATATCGTAAGAGATTGTTCTATTTTTTTAGGGGCAAATGGTGCAAGACCACTAACTTCAACACGAGGAATTCGCTTTGTCTCTGATGCAAGTAGCCAAGAGGCTACTAATAGCAATAACCTTATTGACAATGTTTCTATAGACAATTCTGGTAGTGGTATTCAAATTTTAGCTTCCGCGGACTTTTTCGGAAGAGTTGATTTTGAGGATACAAATAATCAAATTATAAATAGTTCATTTGGAAGTAATACAAGCTTAGGTCACGATTTAAGTAGTGGTTCTTTTGGGATTAATACTCTAGGAAATAAGGATATGTTAATCCAAAATAATGTTTTTGAAAGTATTACCAACTTAAATGCTTCTCCTGTTCTTCCTGTGAGCACAAGCGCTATAAGTATTGACTCAGGCTCAGGAGAAATTAGTCAGAATACAATAAACTATGTGGAATATGAAGGAACTATAGGTTCTACTTATGGAATGAAAGTAAGTACTATTTCCGGAGATTCAACAGTAATTGCCAATAATAAAATTTCTGGACTTGTGAGGAGTAATTTCACAGCTTCAACATCAGATCCTAGTTTATATTTATTTGGAGTTTGGGTTTTCGAACAAGATGGAAATGTAGGTTTAACAAGGTTATTACATAACACTATAGTATTGGAAGCGGAGGAGGCCGTGAGCTATCCTTCCGCAGGAATACAGTTAAGAAGCGGATCTTCTGGTCAACCTCCAGCAGAAGTGTTCAATAATATTATTACAAATTCTATTTCAACTGAAGATGAAGCGTATAGGTCTTATGCTTTAGTAGACGGTAATAGTGACAGAGGTTTTTTGGTATCAGATTACAACCTTTTATTTGCAGATGGTGTGAATGGTTTCCTAGGTAGTATCGGTCGTCGATTGGGAGAAACTGAGCAATTCACGAATGACCTAGCAGAATTTATTAGTTTTTCTGAAACCAATGAAAATAGCGTAAGCTTTTCTCCTGTGTTTCAAGATATAGCATCAAATGATTTTAGTATTTCACCTGATGTAGAAAATCCTTTAGAGTATGTTGTGCCTAGACTGGAAGAAATCGACCAGGATATATTGGGTAATCTCAGAGAAGATGTAGAGACTTATCTTGGTGCCTATGAAGGAACTGTTTTCTTAACAATTTCTAACATAAATCCAGATGGAAATATTACAGTTTATCCAAATCCAGCTTCTAGTTTCATTTCTTTAGAATTACCAGGATTTTCTATTGATGAAAATACATCTATGAAAATATTTAATATGAACGGTCAGTTAGTTTTTGACACTTTAATCAAAAGTGAAAATGACTTATTAAATATAGGAATCAATAATCTAAGTTCAGGACTCTATATTTTAAAAGTAAACACCGAGTCAAAATTATTCACCGAAAGATTTGTAGTGGAGTAAATCTTTAAATAAAATCCATAAAAAAGGCGCTACCGGTAATAATCGTAGCGCCTTTTTTGTTTAAAAATTTTAGAAGAATTAAGTCTGAATCACCCCTAAATTAAAATCTTTAGTAATAGGGGAGTGGTTGGCGATTTCTATTCCATTCGAAATCCACTTTCTAGTGTCTAAAGGCTCGATAACGGCATCTGTCCATAGCCTTGCCGCAGCATAGTATGGACTTGTTTGGGTATCGTACTCATTTTTAATTTTATCGTAAAGTTCCTTTTCTTTCTCTTCGGTAATTTTCTCTCCTTTAGCTTTTAGTCGAGAGGTTTCGATAGATAATAGGACTTTAGCTGCAGAGTTTCCACTCATCACAGCCAATTCTGCACTCGGCCATGCAAAAATTAATCTTGGATCATAAGCTTTTCCACACATGGCATAATTTCCTGCGCCATAAGAATTACCAATGATGACTGTAAATTTTGGTACTACAGAATTACTCACCGCATTTACCATTTTGGCACCGTCTTTTATAATTCCACCATGTTCACTTTTGCTCCCTACCATAAATCCAGTCACATCTTGGACAAATACTAAGGGTATTTTCTTCTGATTACAATTGGCTATAAATCGTGTAGCCTTGTCGGCAGAATCGCTATAGATCACACCTCCAAATTGCATCTCCCCACTTTTAGTTTTCACTAGCTTCCTTTGGTTGGCAACAATACCAACGGCCCAGCCGTCAATTCTGGCGTATCCTGTTATGATAGTTTGGCCGTAGCCGGCTTTATACTCATCGAATTCCGAATCGTCTACAAGACGTTCTATTATAGGCATCATATCGTATTGGTCACTTCTTTTAGCAGGAAGCAAACCATAGATTTCTTTCGGATTTAATTTTGGTTTCTTTGGTGTTTTTCGGTTAAAACCAGCCTTATCGAAATCACCAATTTTATCAACAATTCTTTTAATTTTTGTGAGTGCATCTTTGTCATCTTTAGCTTTGTAATCTGTAACTCCACTAATTTCGCAGTGTGTTGTTGCTCCGCCTAAGGTTTCGTTATCGACACTTTCACCAATAGCTGCTTTTACAAGATAACTCCCGGCTAAGAAAATACTACCTGTTTTATCTACAATCATTGCCTCATCGCTCATAATGGGTAAATAAGCCCCGCCAGCAACACAGCTTCCCATCACCGCAGAAATTTGCGTGATTCCCATGCTACTCATCACCGCATTGTTCCTAAAGATTCTTCCAAAATGCTCTTTGTCTGGAAAAATTTCATCTTGCATGGGGAGGTAAACTCCAGCGCTATCTACTAAATAAATAATTGGCAGTCTATTTTCAATTGAAATTTCTTGAGCTCTCAAATTCTTTTTTCCTGTAATAGGAAACCAAGCACCTGCTTTTACTGTTGCATCGTTGGCTACAACTATGACCTTCTTGCCTGAAACTTTACCAATTTTAACCACAACGCCGCCACCAGGACAACCCCCATGATCTTCGTACATTCCGTCTCCAGCAAAGGCTCCTATTTCAATACAGTCTTTAGCATCGTCTAGAAGAAAATCTATACGTTCTCGGGCAGTCATTTTTCCTTTACTGTGGTGTTTTTCTATTTTTTTCTCACCACCACCTAAACTTACTTTAGCAAACCTGCTTCTTAAGTCAGAAACTAAAAGCTTGTTGTGATCCTCGTTTTTATTAAATTTTATATCCATGAATTGGGCAATATTGGTTGAACTGCTAAAATACAAAACCAATCTTATATTTCTTAATCGATTTCGTATACTCTGTTTTAAATTTTGCTTCAAAGTATAAATTAAGCTATTCACCTAAAATTAAATGGAATAAGCGACCCAAGAATCACTTGATATTTTAAATTTGGCAATTATTTTATACAGTGACTTCGAAAACCTCAACTTCAAAACCCTTACTTAAAAAAATTCTCCGAATTTTTGCTAGAATAGTTCTATCTATTCTTATCCTTTTTATTCTACTTATCTTGTTTGTGAGAAGCCCTTGGGGGCAAGACATTATTATTGAGAAAGTGACTCACTATGTGAGTGAGAAAATCGATACTAAATTTGAAATAGGTAAACTCTATCTGACGTTTTCTGGAAACTTAACTTTAGAAGATCTTCTTTTGGAAGATACGTCTCAGGATACTCTTATCTATTCAAGGTATCTAGAAGCAGATGTTCCTATTTACCCAATTGTTTTTGGGAACCAATTTAAAGTTGATTTAGTGGATTGGAAAGGCTTAAAAGCCAATGTGAGTCGAAAAGACACTGTCGAAGGCTTTAATTTTCAATTTATTATCGATGCTTTTGCGTCATCTTCAGAAGAGAAACCAACAAGTAAGAAGAAAGCAGCCCCTTTGGATATTTCTATAGGAGTTGTTTCTTTTGAAGAATTTCAATTGTCCTATCAAGATGAGGTAACAGGGATTGATACAGAGTTCATCTTAGGCAAATTTTATTTGAAGAGTAAATCAATTGATCTAGAAACGATGAAGTTTCATTTGTCTGAACTCAAATTGGAGAATACGAGTATTACTTACGACCAATTCAAACCCTTGGTAAGGGAGAATACTCAAGAGGAGTCGGCTCTGCCTTGGATTATTGTTGATGATTTAAGTATAAAAAAAGTCGATTTGAAGTATAATTCTATTCCTGAAGACACCAAGGCTGACGTCTTTTTGGATGAATTTGCCTTATCAAATTTAGACGCCAATTTAAATCTGCAAACTATTTCACTTCAAAATCTTGTGTTACGAGACAGTCAGTTTGCTTTGGAAGTGAATTCAAATCTTTCTGAATCTAAGGTTGAGCTTACTGAAACGCCCCCAAAACCCAATGAATTGTTTTCATGGCCAAAATGGACTGTGGATGTTGATGAAGTTGATTTTGTGAATAATAATATAAGCTTCCTTCAAAATGGAAAACAGCCCGTTAAAGGTGAATTTTCTGCAGAAGCTATTTCAATTAAAGATTTGAATTTCAATGCCGAATCCATTCTACTTTCTGAAGAAGAAAAACTCAGTTTTAGTCTTGATAATTTTCAATTTAAGGAAGAAAGTGGAATTGAATTAAAGGAATTTAGAGTGGATGCTAACTTAAATTCAAATGAAATTGAACTCAATGATTTAAAACTCGAAGTCAATAAAAGTTTAGTTTATGCGGATTTAATCTTGAATTACGCTTCAATCCAAGCTTTAATTGACGATCCCTTACAATCTAGGTTTGATCTTAAGGTTTCCGATTTACAATTAAATGTTACAGATGCTTATCTATTTTCACCAGAATTGAAATCCAATGCTCAAATTAAAGCACTGGCCAGTCACAATTTCAAAGGAAATTTTGAAGTAAACGGGAGCCCAAAGGCGATGACTATTTCAACTTTTGACCTCAACTGGGGAAAGGATACGCGAGTGAAGCTAGCTGGAACCTTAGAGAATGTAACGGACATTGATCAATTGAGCTTTAATTTTGAAAGGTATACGGCACAATCTTCTCAAGCTGATATTTCTAAATTCATTTCAGCTAAAGAGTTAGGAATTTCGATCCCAAAAAGGGTCTTATTAAAGGGAAGTTTAAAAAAAGAGTCTAAAGGATTTTCAACAAACAGTCAATTGGTCATCCCAGAAGGAATTATCAAACTCAATGGTAATTTCCAAAGTGAGCCCCTTCTAAAATATGCAATAGATCTAGAGGTTAACTCTTTAAAGCTTGGTGAATTATTGCAAAATCCAGACGTGGGCAATCTTTCTTTAAGGCTATCCTCTAAAGGCCAAGGCCAAACCATAAATGATCTTACT
>Ga0306912_1000815_pt1 | contig 16566 bp, 16 predicted proteins | sample AntRauFillE10628_FD_190443 | JGI IMG/M metagenome (GOLD analysis project Ga0306912, IMG submission 190443) | Saline lake microbial communities from Rauer Islands, Antarctica - Metagenome Filla E10 #628 (v2) (version 2) | ecosystem: Environmental > Aquatic > Non-marine Saline and Alkaline >... | reverse complement strand
TTCCCAACGGTAAAGCTCTCGCCTTCTTTAATCACGTGCATATCCACTGGATCCATTTGCGGAAATTCTTCTTGGCGCTTGAGAATCATCAGTGAAGTCAAATACTGAGTGTAAATTGGGGGATTGCCAATTCGCTCCATGATGAAGGGAATTCCTCCAATGTGGTCAAGGTGACCGTGAGTCACCACCAGGGCTCGGATTTTATGCTTTCGCTCTTCAAGATATTGCGTGTTTGGCAAGATGTAGTTGATACCCGGGGCATTACTACCTTCAGACACAAACTGGAAACCAGCGTCCACGACAATAATGTCATCTTTGGTTTCAATGATGTTCATGTTTCGCCCAATTTGCTCGACTCCTGAGAGCGGAATAATTCGCACCACGTTTTCGTCGGTAATTTCTGGGATTTTCGGTCCCTTGGTTTCCGTGCTGAGTCGGTGGGTCAGTGCTGGTGCTTTGTCAGGCCTTCGGCGGAATTGGTTGTTTCGACGCTTTGGCTTGCGGGTATTTCCGCCTCCCGGCTTACCTCCTTGTCCAGGGCGTCCGCCACCTTGTGGCCGATTTCCTCCTCCTTGTCCGGAACGGCGTGGTCCTTGACTATTTCCATTCTGAGCTGGTCTAGGTCCGCGTCCGGCCGCACCTGGTCCCGGTCTTCGTGCATAATTTCGCTTGGCTGGGCGACGATTGTTTGATTGACCTTCGCCTCCCGGTGTTTGTTGTACTTCGTTCATATAATTTCTGTTATGTTCGGTAAATTACTAATTAATATCAAAATTGACCTGCGGTCATTCCAAGTCTGATTGGAAAGTTGGCCAAAGCGATTCACTTTCCGTATGCCAGTCTGCAATCGTGGTCAATCTATCAGCAGGTTGCCCAAGGGCGTTCATCGGGCTTATGGTGATGTTTGAGCGTACTAAATAAGAAAGCGTTGGTTGAAACAAAAAGATGGCAGGCATTTCGTCGGCAATGATTTGACTGGCCTCGGCTAAGTATTCTTGCCGTGCTGCAGAATCTTGCTCGGTACGCGCTTTCTCTAGCAGACCATCTACGGTCAGGTTGGTGTATTCAGCGATGTTTAGTCCAGGATCGTTTCGTTGTGACGAGTGCCAGAAGGGGTAGAGGTCTTGCGTGCGGTTCATATCTAGACCAAAGAGTAGCGCTTGAAAATCTCGAGTACGAATCACCGACTGGACTAAACCAGTTTGCTCAAATTGTTCGATAGTTACTTCAACTCCAATAGCCTGCCATTGTTTGGCCACGGCTTCTACAAGCGAAGCAAACAAAGGGCTGTTGCTTGTGCGTAAGGTGATACTCAGCGTAACAGGACCTCCGTCTATTTGCTTTTCCCATAACCCAAGATTGTTTTCGAGCCAACCACCGGCTTCGAGTGTTTCGATGGCCGCTGCTTTGTTACTCAGTTTAACTTGCTCTTCTGTACCTTCTTCTGATTCTAGCGTAGTCGTAGCGAAAGTGGTAGGTGTCTCTATGGGGACTCCGTGCCCAGAGAGGGTTTCTTCAATCAGTGCATCTCGATTGATGGCCATTGTCAATGCGCTGCGAGCAGCCTCGTCTCGTAATACGCTGGAGCGATTTTGGTTAAAGAAAATACCAAAGGTTCGTGGCAGTGGTTGTTCAAACACAGAAATGTCTTTTGTCGTTGCTGCAGCGATGTTTTCATTTGAGATATACGCAGTCGCGTCAATGTCTTTCTCAGAAAAAGCCTCAACTAAACTACTCTCGTTTTGAAAAAAACGGAGTTCTACTGCATCAAACTTGGGCTGGAGATCATTTTTTCGAAAAGCTTCTAACCTATAACGATTGATGATGCCAGTGGCATCTCTTTGACCCGCGATTACCTCAAACGGACCGGAACCAATTGGTTCCGTATTGAGTTGACTAAATGGCATCTGGCTAATGCTAAGTTTGCTCCACACGTGGGCGGGCATAATGCCCAGGGTAAAGTTTTCTATAAACGGTGCGTAGGCTTCTTCGAGAATGATATTTAGTTCGTACTCGTTTATTTCTTCTATCAGAACGTCAGTCCAGTTACCACTCAATGGACTTTTCAGGTCGGGGTCTTGAATGAGTTGGATAGTATAAGCAACGTCGTAAGCGGTCAGCGGAGTTCCATCATGAAACTGGATGTCTTTTTTTAACACTATGTTGTACGTAAGTCCGTCTTCTGAGGCAGTGACGGACTCAGCGACGTCATTCGTCAAGTTACCATCTGCTCCAATCTTAAGGAGCCCACGATATACCAGGGCAGACACGTCTTGGTCAGCTCGGGTAAGCGCTAAGGCGGGATTTACAAAGCGTGGAGTGCCAATAATACCCTCGGAAAAGGTGCCGCCGCTGGTAGGAGTGAGAACCGAGTATTTGTCATTCAAGGCAAAAAGCAAAAAGATAAACCCGGCGATGACAGCGAAAAAAACCAGGCGAAGAATAAATCTATCGCTTGCCGGTACTGACTCGATATAGCCAATTAGGCGGTCGAGAAAACGAGGGGTGGAGAATTTCTTGTCCATATTATTCTAAGTGTATAGTTAAATAACAGACCAGTGCGCGAGCACAAAGTAAATGAGCTACCCTTGGGGATAGCTGAATTACGCCAAAACGTTGAGGAATGTAGCGAATACAAAGAGAACTGCGATTCCGATTGATAATCGAAAGAGAAATTCTTCTGCTCCACGACGTTTGTTAAACGAAGCGCTAAAGTTGTCACCACCGAAGGCACCTCCCAAACTCGAACCTCGCTGCTGCAATAAAATCACTGCGACGAGTAAGATGGAGAGGATTATCTGGATGTATGGCAGTGCGGGAAGCACTGAGTCGATAATATTCATGCCTCACGAGAATACCAGAAAGGCAGGTGAGTGGCAAGGGGAAAGAGGGAGTAATGAGATAATATGGATTGGGGATTGGTATGATTTGTTACGTCTTACGTCTTACGTCTTACGTCTTATGCTACTTGCTACGTTGCGTTAATCTACGTTACGCTCATCTACGTTGCGTTAATCTACGTTAGAGTTGGAGTTCCTGTTCCAGGAATTCGCCCTAGGGTAGGGGCGAATTCGGAACTAAATTCAAAATACGCCCTTTGGGCGTTTTTTCATTCAACTAATTGCAAACTCATCTTGCTCCAGTATAATGAGCTCGCGACCGAGGTAAATAGTCAGTTTTTTGGTGTCGCAACTGAAAATAATAGAAGAAAGGTTATTAAGTTCTTAAATGAAAAGATTACATATTTTATGGCAGATACAGCAAAAACAACCAGCCCGATTAAACCGCTCGGTGACCGAGTGGTCGTGCGGCCGTTGACTGATGAGGAGTTAGGAACTGTCTCAACGTCAGGAATTATCATTCCTGACTCAGCGAAAAAAGAAAAACCAGAACAGGGAGTGGTTTTAGCGGTTGGCCCTGGTAAATGGGATGATGACGGAGAAAAGCGTATTCCGATGGACGTCAGTATCGGAGACCGTATCGTCTACTCAAAATACGGGTTTGATGAAGTAAAGATCGAAAAAGAAGAATTTTACATTGTCTCTGAATCAAGCATTTTAGGCGTGTTTACTAGCTAATAACTCAATTCATACTAATTATGGCAAAAGAAGTAATTTTTGGAGAAGACGTAAAGAAGCGACTGAAAGAAGGAGTCGATACGGTAGCAGATGCAGTAAAAGTCACTCTGGGACCCCGCGGACGCAACGTTGTTTTGGATAAGGGGTATGGAGGGCCAACTATCACCAACGATGGTGTATCTATCGCCAAGGAAATCACTCTCAAGGACAAATTTGAGAATATGGGGGCTGAAATCATCAAGGAAGTGGCCAACAAAACCAACGAACAGGCAGGAGACGGTACGACCACTGCCACCATTTTGATGCAAGCACTTGTGCATGAAGGATTGCGACAGACTACAATGGGAGTGAATGCTATGGCAGTGCGAACGGGTATGGAACATGCGTCGCAAGACGTAGTAGAAGCCCTTAAAGAGATGTCTACGAAAATCTCGTCACTCGATGAAATCAAACAAGTCGCGACCATTTCAGCTGAAAACGCAGAACTCGGAGAAAAAATTGCCGAAACTATCGACAAAGTAGGGAAAGATGGAGTCGTGACGGTAGAAGAGTCACAGTCTTTTGGCATCGAAACTGAGTTTACTGAAGGAATGGAGTTTGAAAAAGGCTATGTGTCTCCTTATATGGTGACTAATCCAGAAAGAATGGAATCAGAGTATAAGGATGCTCATATCTTGCTCACGGATAAGAAAATTACCGGCGTGCAAGAAATCTTGCCACTTTTAGAAAAGATTGCTCAAACAGGAAAGAAAGAATTAGTAATTATTGCTGATGATGTAGAAGGCGAAGCCTTGGCAACGTTTGTGGTCAACAAACTCAAGGGTGGTTTTTCAGTCTTGGCTGTCAAAGCCCCGGGCTATGGTGACCGAAAGAAAGAAATCCTCAACGACATCGCTATTACTGTCGGTGGACAAGTGATCTCAGAAGATATGGGTCTAAAGCTTGAAGATACTGAGCTGGAACAACTTGGTAAGGCAGACCGAGTGATTTCCACGAAAGACAACACGACTATTGTTGGTGGGGCCGGTACCAAAGCTGACATTGACGAGCGAGTAAAAGCCCTCAAAGCTCAGCTCGAACAAGCATCTTCGAAGTTTGACAAAGAAAAGTATGAAGAGCGAATCGCCAAGCTCTCTGGTGGAGTTGCCGTAATTCGCGTGGGAGCGGCCACTGAAACTGAGATGAAGTATCTCAAGCTTAAAATCGAAGATGCGGTGAATGCCACCAAGGCTGCGATTGAAGAGGGTATCGTGCCGGGAGGTGGAACATCGCTGGCTTTTGCAGCAGGTATCGTCGAAGCTGGTGATAAGTACAAGAAAATGAGTTCGGAGGAAAAGATTGGCTACAGCATTGTGCTGCAGGCGCTCACCGCACCGGTGCGCCAAATTGCCGACAACTCAGGATTGATGGACGGAGCAGTCGTGCTTGAGAAAATCCGTGAGTCAGTAAAGGCAAATCCAAAAAGTCGCATGGGGTATGACGCGGCCAAGGGAGAGATTGTCGAAGATATGATAAAAGCGGGAATTATCGATCCAGTCAAGGTTGAGCGTTCGGTTGTACAATACGCTGTTTCAGCCGCTGCAATCCTACTTACCTCAGAAGCTGCTATTGCAGATGAACCAGAAGAAGGAGGAGCCCCAGCGATGCCAGACATGTCAGGAATGGGAGGAGGCATGGGTATGGGCATGTAGCATGAGCAAAGGCCCAAAGGGCCTATTGCGAATGCATCGCGAGTAATTCGCCCCTACCCTAGGGCGAATTATCCGCGCCCAACCACAAAGCTCCAGAACACTAACCACCACCAGAAAAAGGGCCTATGCGCGCCAGGTTTTAGTGAGCCGGCGAACATAAAAACCCAGTACCCTTGGGGTGAATGCAAGAAGGCCTCAGCAAAGACTCAGTAAGTCAGGAAAGTCATTCAAAAAAAGAGGCTCTATACCCAAAGAGTAAAAAACCAGCCCTCGCTGGTTTTTTACATTGCGTTTTCTCTCATTTTTCTCGACGTGGTATACTTATACGCATATAAATTGGTAATTATCATATGAATTGGATATTAATTGGAGCTGTAGGGGCATTGGTTGTGTATGCTATCTATGCGTATAACAACTTTGTAAAACTCTCACAACGAGCAAAAGAAGCCTGGGCAGATATAGACGTACAATTAAAACGCCGCTACGACCTCATCCCAAACTTGATCGACACGGTGAAAGGCTATGCAGCACACGAACGAGAAACCTTCGACGCGGTAGTGGAAGCTCGAGCAAAAGCTACTCAGGTACACGTTGACCCATCAAACATCACTCCTGAGCAAATCACTGCTATGGCCGGTGCAGAAAATAGCTTAACCGAATCACTCGGGAGACTAATGGCTATCGCAGAAGCGTACCCAGACCTGAAAGCCAACACCAACTTCCTTGAACTACAAAGAGAACTGTCCGACACCGAAAACAAAATTCAAGCTGCGCGACGGTTCTACAACACAAATGTGCGCGACTTAAATATTGCTCTGGAATCGTTCCCTTCAAACGTGATTGGTAAAACCTTCAAATTCACCGCCGAAGAATATTTCGAATTAGAAGAAAAAAGTGAAGCCCGTGAACCCGTAAAAGTTCAATTCTAACTCTCTGCATCTATGTCTGAAATCAACAGAATTTACTACAACAAACTGATTCGGGATAATATTCCAGCCAAAATTGAAGCGAAGCGCCAAGCTTGCGAAATACGCAAGATTACTGATGTGCAGGAGCTGCAACAAGAACTCTTCAAAAAAATTCAAGAGGAAGCCGCATCACTTTCTATGTGCCGTACAAAAGAAGAACTCCTCGAAGAATACTCTGACTTGATGGTGGTGATAGAAACACTCCTGCATCAGCTGGAAATACCAAAAGAAGAAATTATCGCCGCTCGAAAAGACAATTTACTCAAAAAAGGCGGATACAAACACGGACATTACCTGCATTGGTCAGATGATGTTGATTATCGTTCAAACGAAAGTGTACAAGGTATCCCTCTATAGTCGAAGCTCGTCTAGTAGATAGCAAGCATGGCAACTCTCTATACCCAACAATCTAACAATGTCTTTAAAACGTACCTCTTAATGAGTACGTTTTTAGTGATGGTGATTGCGATATCCTACGGAGTGTCGTGGTATATGGGCAATCCAATGATTCTGTACATCGGAGCAGCACTGGCACTGGTTACTAGTGTAGGGAGTTATTGGTTTTCTGACAAGATAGTACTCAAGATGACGGGCGCTAAACAAATCGAGAAAAAAGCAGCTCCTGACCTATACAACTTAGTAGAGAATCTCGCCATCACCGCGGGTTTGCCGATGCCTAGAGTATTTGTGGTCGAGGATTCAGCTCCCAATGCCTTTGCAACTGGACGAGATCCAGAACACGCGGTGATTGCCGTTACTTCTGGGCTGCTCGCAATCCTGGACAGAAATGAGCTCGAAGGAGTACTTGCGCACGAACTCGCTCACGTTGGAAATCGCGACATGTTGGTCATGACGGTAGCAGTAGTGCTGGCCGGATTTGTCGCTATTGTCGCCGATGTACTGACTCGCTCACTGCTATTTGGCGGTGGCGGTGATAAAAACCGCAGTCCTATTTTCCTCGTACTAGGTATTGTAGGCATTATCTTGGCTCCGATTGCTGCCAAGATGATTCAATTGGCTGTCTCTAGAAAGCGCGAGTACCTGGCCGATGCCACCGGAGCCCTGTTGACCCGGTATCCAGAAGGTCTCGCCTCCGCACTGGAAAAAATTAGCCAGAGTCATCAACCGATGAAACGTGCTTCTCATGCAACCGCTCACTTGTTCATATCTGACCCGTTCAAAGCCGAAACATCAGGTATCAAACAAAAGCTCGCTGGCTTGTTTCAGACTCATCCACCAGCTCATGATAGAATCAATAGATTAAGAAATATGGGTGCAGACGTATGAAAAAAATAAAAGATGAAATCCCAACCGTAGACAGACTCAAGTTGAAATTTCACACCATTATGGAGAGTGGTCTCACTGATTTTGTAAAAACCACTAATGCCCGCAGAATCGCAGTCCGCGCCAGTATTCGGTTTGCCATCATCTCAGTACTCTTTATCTTGGCTATCTCCGTGTTTCTGTTCATGGCTCAGGTGGACATAACCACGGTGTTTGGCAAGATAATTGTGATGACTGCTCTCCTGTGGGCAACCGTACTTTTGATATCAGGCAGAAGTTGGTTTGTCGGCTCGACGTTGCTCGCTCGAGAAATAAATATGGCCCTGGTGCCTATCTTGGCAACTGCGTTTGAGAGGTCCTTGTTGTATACGTATAACGAAGGAGCGGTAGACGCAGTGACAGAATTGCTCAATGAATCTTCACTGTTGGAAGAGGAGGTGACAAACTTGCGCGTGGAGAACGTATATACGGTGTTTTGTGGTTTTGACATGCGGGCGCACGATGTTGTGTTCGACAAAAAAGCAGACAGTCCTGATAGTAAAAAAACAAGTGTGAGCGCGACATTCATAGACGTCAATCTACCCAATGAACATGCGGCTGCGACCTTGCTTACTACCACTGGACAAAGCTTTGGCCTCTCTCAGCAGAGTCAGGTGCAGCACATGCAAAACAATCAGTCATTTCATTCCGTTGAACTTGCCGATGAACACTTCAAGGCCTTTAGTACCGACCCAGCCGCGGGGAGTAATTTTCTTACCAAAGAGTTGCTGCAAGTGATGAGTGACTGGAAAGCTGATACCAAAGTAAACATTCGGGTGATGCGAAAAGGGACGAAGTTGTTTATACTAGTGCCGGCCCGGAAAAAGAGCACTGCCTATACCTCTACGTCCACTAAACCAGAGGCGATAGAGCGTTATGCGGGTGTGGTTGCTCGACCAATCTGGCGAGCACTGATGGTAGCCGAAGAAGTGAGGGAGTAAGCGGTACATGAAACTGTCTGATAGACAGCTGTGTCGTAGAATTCAGAGCACAATAAAGCGGAAGAGTGGCTGAGTGGCTTAAGGCGCGCGCTTGGAAAGCGTGTGGGGCGCAAGCTCTCGCAGGTTCGAATCCTGTCTCTTCCGCTTTGCGGTGCTCTGAGAACGACTCTTTTGTGCAGGCTGGTGGGGAGTAATTCCCAATTTTCTCACCACAAATTTTGTTATACTTTTTGCATGAACAGTAAACAACAGTTTCCGGACGAAACGACCCTGCGCAATCACATCCAGTCCAATATCGATTCATTTGTTCAGCAAACCAAAACTGCCGTCGGCCCACTAGAAGCGCAGTACAAAGAAAAATCTAAGCAGCAAAAACAAGGCATTATCTTGATTGTTTTGGCTTTCTTAGTGTTGTTTGTGGTAATGCCTGCTCTGTCCAGCTTTTTTGAGGCAACAGCTGGTCTGGCAATATTCAGCTGGGTATTTCTATTGAGCTGCCTGTTTGGTGCTGGAGCTCTCGGTTGGCTCGCCTGGAAAAAACTCCAAGGCACTACTGCTGCGATACAGGCCTTCCACACCGCGTTGAACAATTTTTTGTATCCGCTGGCGTTTGAAATGTTTGATCTAAAAGCCATCCGCACCAACCAGACAATAAAACAGAATAAAGACCCTGAAAAACCTGCCAACGAAAATTTTTTGGCCAAGCTGACAAGCTGGGCAAAGGCTGCCCAACAGTCATATTCTAGTCCGGAAGAGGATGCAGTGATGGCGTTGCTGGACCACAGTGAACTCATCACCGAACCTCGCAACCGAGTGACTATCGACGATATGGTGACAGCAACCTACAAGGAGCGAACGCTCGCTTTTTCTGAGTTGAGCGTCAAACACGTCACTGGAAGTGGAAAGAATCGACAGACCAAACACATCTTTCACGGGTACTTTGTGTCGTTTGAGCTAGAGCGGTCCCTGACAGGAAAAACGTTTGTCTCAACCGAGGGAGACAAGAGCGGGTTTGCTCACCAGTCGTTTTTTACGACAAAAAAGAACGAGGGACTAGAGCAAACAGAACTGGAGTGGAATGACTTTGAAGATTTGCTGCACGTAGTGACCAATGATCCTACCGAAGCTCGGTATATATTGACCCCAGATTTTATGCTGGACTTACATGACTGGTGGTTAAACCAAAAACAAAACATCAGACTTTCTTTCCTAGACAACAAGATGTATATGTTGTTTCCCGATACAGAAATTAGAATCGGCAAGACCGTGAAGCAGATAGATAGAGAGCAGATGCAGGCGTACTTAGAGAGTATCGGTATTCCGCTCCTGCACGCACTCCACCTTATTGAAGACATACAGCAGTAATTTACTGCGATATCTCGTATACTGTACCAATGAAAAAACAGGACATGGTCAGTATTCTCATCACCTTTCTCGTTGGTGTGGTGGCAGGTGCGTATTTATATTTGGTTGGGTATGTTCCGACGGTGGCCACGCTTGAGGTGCCGGGACGAGAAAGAGCCGAATCATTGACGATAGAGAGTGTCGTCTATGGTGGGTGTCGTGATGCTTGTCCGTCTTTTCAAGTGCTTGGGGATGGCTCCTATCGCTATTTGTATTCAGTAGCCTACGACGAGCCGCCAGTTATCCAAAGCGGCGACATTACTTTTGCGATGAGAAAAGACCTGCGCAGGCAACTCACCCCAAAAGCCCTTACAGCGCAGAGTGAAGTGATTACACCAGCTGTCTGCAATTCCTATTCTGATGGAATTGACGTTCGCTATACGATTACTCGCGATGGAAAAGAATACGTTCTCGACACCTGTGGTACCAAAGTAGACGTCGATAGTCCGTTGTGGCTGAGTATTAAAAAACTGTGGGATTACCTGGAAATAGTTGGCGAACAATAGCGCTTGTAAACACCCCTCTTGCGTTGCTCTAAAAGCTGTTTTACAACTCACGAAAAAAGAAATATTTCGTCGTAATTATTGTAATAAAGACAGTAGCATACGTGCTACTGGTGAATTATTATTGAGTTAGGAAACTTACGACGTACTTTATGCAATCAAAATCATTGCTCATCGCCATCGCTGCTTTTGCGGTCACTACTTCCGGTGTATTTGCGTACAGCGGTAACAACGTTTTAGAACGAGCCAACCTTTCTGCTGAACAAAAGACGGCCATCACCCGGGCTCGTGAACAAAGAGAACACGGAAATTATAATGCTGCCAGAGATAGTTTGGTCGAGGCTGGTGTGGACGAAAATGTACTGCGGCGACTGCACGCAGCCAAACATCAAGTTGAGTTAGAGATGCAGGCAGCGCTGGTTGCCGGCGACTACAAAGTATTTATTAGTTCGATTGCGCAGACGCCTTTGGCAGATATTATTATCACCGAAGATGATTTTGAGCAGTTTCGTGCAGCGCACGCATTAAAAGACGACGGCGACCACCTCGCGGCCAAAGAGATATTTGAAGAACTCGGCGTACATCCAGCACTGTATCGCCACGATCACAGCAAAAGACATCTTCTCTCTGAGTTATCAGTTGAGCAAAGAGAAGCGCACGAAATCGCCAAACAAGGAAACGATAAAGCAACCATGCAAGCCATCCTTGATGAGGCAGGAGCCTATCGACCAATGCACTACTAGCGAGGGTTCTAAAAAACACTCAGTTGCCTTACGGCAACTGAGTGTTTTTGATATACTGTACGTATGAAATACTTGCTCGTTGTCGCTTTACTGTTTGGAGGAGCAACACCATCATTTGCGTTTGATCCAGAAATCACTGAAGTCACCCGGCCGTATGAAGTGGTGACGATTGATGAGCAAGCGGTGCAAAACAAGGATTATTTAGGGGAGTTAACCGGGTTCCCGGTCATGTACGAGATTACTAGTGACGAACCATTTACCCTTCAGGCACAGGTACGACAACGGTATCGCTCCGGAGCCGAGCCCATCGAATTTTCTTTAATTGCAATCAAACAAGACGAACGGGGGGGAGGAGTGACTGAGGTGGGCAGGTTTCGCCCGGACTCACAAGACTGGCGGCGAATGAGAGACTCACAGTTGGGATTCAGCCTCTGGGAAGCTGCTGCTTTGAGTGCAGAGGTAGCTCCGGGGACGTATCAAATTGAAGTCAGTACACCAGAAAACATCGGAAAGTATCTGCTGAGCTTTGGTTCCAAAGATGCTGAAGACGGGTACTTTGCCAGCCTGGCTGGAGTGCAGCGCACTCAGCAGTTCTTTGGCTTTAGCTTCTTTAAGCTCTTATCTTCTGCATACGTTTACTATCCGCTGGGCAGCATTTTCGTTTTGTTTGCCATCCAGCGAGTGTGGAAGTATCGAAAACTTATTACCCCGGATGATACTTAAAACTATTGTTATTCTCATCTCTGCCCTGATATTTGCGTACTTTGCAAATTTGGCTTTTCTGGGTCAGTTGTAGTTGACCAAAAATACGATGACTGGCATACTATGCCAGCTTACGCGCGAGATACGCGCCGTTTTCTATTACTGAGACAAGAAGCACCACCCAATACCTTACTTTACTTTAACCTTATTATTTTATATGCCACAAGAAATTCGAAATATCGCTATTATTGCCCACGTTGACCACGGAAAGACTACTCTGACCGATAGTCTTATGGAATTCACCGGAGACCGAGTAGGTGACGCGTCAATGGATAACAACGCTATTGAGCAAGAGCGAGGAATCACCATCTACGCCAAAAATACCTCTGTTACATACAAGGATACCAAAATCAACATCGTTGATACTCCAGGTCACGCCGACTTTGGTTCAGAGGTAGAGCGCGTACTTCGTTCTATCGACTCAGTGTTGCTCGTGGTAGATGCACAAGAAGGCCCTATGCCACAGACCCGGTTTGTGCTCAAAAAGTCTCTCGAACTAGGCTTGAAACCAATTGTGGTTATCAACAAGATTGATAAGCCAGCCGCAGACCCAGACAAGTGTGAAGAACAAGTATTGGAACTTTTCTTAGAGCTTGGCGCTGATGATGATCAGTCTGACTTTAAAGTGGTGTACGCAATTGGCCGCGACGGAGTCGCCAAAAACAAGATGGAAGACGAGCTGGTAGACATCTCACCAGTACTCGACACGATTCTCGAGACTGTGCCAGCCGCCAAAGGGTACACAGAAGGTGATGAATTACGGGCTCAAGTGTTTAACCTCGGCTACGACAACTTCCTCGGACGACTGGCTGTGGCACGTATTTATGAAGGAAAAATATCAAAAGGACAGCAGCTGTTTATTAAGTTTGAAGGGTCTGACGTGGTGAAGAAGGGAAAGGTGGTAAAAATGTCCGGCTACAAAGGAGTGTCCCAGGTCGAGATGGCGGAAGCGTTTGCCGGAGATATTGTACTCATCGCGGGACTGGTAGATATTAATATCGGCGAGACACTGACTGATAAAGAAGACGCTGAACCGTTTACCGCGATTCACGTGGACGAACCGACCATCGGTATGGAATTTATGGTTAACTCCTCACCATTTGCGGGGCGAGAGGGAAAGTACGTGACATCACGACAAATCGCTGCTCGACTGGAAAAAGAGTTGGAAATCAACGTTGGTCTGCAAGTGGATTTTACGAGCGAGAATATCAAGGTGTACGGGCGAGGAGAAATGCACATTGCTGTACTGCTGGAAAATATGCGACGTGAAGGCTACGAGCTGTCTGTCTCCCAACCACAGGTAATCATTAAAGAAATAGACGGTGTGAAATCTGAGCCGTTTGAAGAAGTGATTGTTGATATTCCTGGTGAATACCAAGGAGCAGTGATTGAACGACTTTCAAACCGTGGCTTCATCATGCAAAACATGGTGACCAATGGTGACCAAATGCGCCTGACATTTGAAGGGCCAACTCGGGGATTGCTCGGATACAAAAACCAGTTTGTGGTCGACACCAAAGGAGAAGGTATCCTCGCCTCACAAGTGATGGGATTCCGACCATACGCGGGAGAAATCAAGAAACGAAACGCCGGGTCTATGATTTCTATGGCAGCTGGAAAAGCTCTGGGATTTTCATTGGCAAACCTCCAAACTCGTGGCGAGATGTATATTGGACCTGCAACTGAGGTGTACGAAGGAATGGTGATTGGAAATACCTCAAAGGGTGAAGAAATGATGGTGAACCCAACCAAAGGAAAGCAATTGACCAACATGCGAACTTCAGGCACCGATGAAGCAATCAACCTCATTCACCCGAAACTCATTACCATTGAATTTGGTCTCGAGATTATGGCTATTGATGAATACTTAGAAGTATGTCCAATATCCGTTCGGCTCCGAAAGAAGTACTTGAAAGAATCAGACCGAAAAAAGCAATAAATGCTATAGAAAAAAGCCGGCCACTGGCCGGCTTTTTTCGTGTGGGTGGTATAATTACTGAATGAAATATTTCGGAATCATTTCTTTGTTGATTACGGTGACCATTGGCGTGATATTGACTGTGGGGAGCTTGAGCGGCGGTCAGTACGAGGATAAAAACGGAAATACGCAGAACACCTCATATCAAGCAGCGATTGATTCAGCGCAAAGCGTGGCTGATGGTAGTGCGCAAGCCGGCGCACCTCGTATAGAAATATATAACGGGATACCCTTCTCACGGAATGCAACGGTAGTAGACTTATCTGGTCGTGCTCTTACCGGTTCACTCAAAGCCGAAATCCGCACACTCTCAAACCTAGAAGTGCTCGATGTCAGTAACAATCAGCTCACTGGATTGCCAGCCGAAATTGGTCAACTGTCACAATTAAAAACCCTCAATATCTCGAACAACCCCTTGACTGGATTGCCACGAGAGATCGGACAGCTACAAAATCTCGAGCTCCTTGATTTGTCTGGCACCCAGTATTCAACCCAAGATTTAGCCGCTATTCGAGCCCAGCTACCGAGCACGACCGTAGTGATTATCCAATAACACCGATTGTGTACGTGCTGCAATATATTTACACCCACCCGAAGAAGACCATTCTCGCCTTAGCGCTAATCATTTTTGCTATACTGCTAGTCATGACAGACATGTTTCGGTTTATGAAAACGCTTTTCTTGATTGCGCGAGTCACTCCGTACGAACAAGTTGGTACTGGAGCCGGCACCATTCAATTTTTAGGCGATAGCACTGGCTACGGAACGGGCGCCAGCCAGGGGAAGTACAGTATTGCTGGTAGAGTTGGAGCTGATTATCCAGCCTACACCATCAAGAATCACAGCGTAAATGGCCGCACTATTAAAGGTCTGCTCACAGACACACAAAACTTTTCCGGCCAATATGACCTCATCGTCCTGCAAATTGGCGGAAATGATATTTTGCAAAAGCGAGACACCAGTACCGTACTGTCTGAATTAGCAACCTTGCTAAAGCGACTGGCGCCGCATACCAAAGAGATAATCATGCTCACTTCGGGAAATATCGGTGAAACGGTAGCTTTTTCGGGCGCTCAGGCGACAGAATATGAAACCCTAACTCGTGCCTACCGAGCGGGAGTGCTTGAGCTGGCACAACAAACACCCCACTTCACCTACGTAGACTTGTTTGATGAACCAGAAAACGACCCGTTTGCCAAAAAACCAGACATCTACACCTCAATAGATGATTTGCACCCCAGTAATCAAGGGTACGGGTTGTGGTATCAGAAGGCCAAAGATACCTTTGCAACAATCTTGTAAAAAGACGCCATAAACACCGTATGGTTAGTGAAAATAAAATACGGGGATACGTTAGATAAAAATATTATGCCCATGATACTATTTTTACAAGGAACCATCATCAACATCAACGCATAAACCAGTTATTCTATTAGGAGTTTTTATATTAGGTACTTTACTAGGAGCGGTAACGTATAGTGTGTGGGACGCACAATCTACACCGTCAGCAGAACAAACAACAGCAACAACAGCAACAGCAACAGAGCAATATCAGTCCGGGTATGACCAAGCAATACTCGATGGTACAGCGCGGCTCGAAGAACTCGGAATTATTCAAATCCCTGATGCTCAAGGGCCGCAATATGTCGGACAAGTGACCGCACTTGAAGCTGGGACACTCACCATAAACTATTACTCACAGAACCCGTTAGAACCCGCTGACCTCTCTACCTCTACCTTTAATTATACAGACGATACCGTGGTGTCTGCGTACGAGGACAAAGATATGGATGTCTATGAAGCCGAGGTGCGTGAGTGGGAAGAGAGCATGGCTCAAGGCGAGGGCGAGTTACTGGCAGCGGATTTATACCCGCTCACGTTCTCATTGCAGCCCAGTGATATCTCTAGTGTCGAAGTCGGTCAGTTTGTGAATTTGGTAGTATCAAGTGACAATCTACTAGAAGAGATAGTGATTGAACCAACTGAAGAAATGACTCAGTCTAATCCACGTCTGTTTGAAGAAACAAACGTACTATTCTAATATAATGAATGTAAACAGAGTTATTCGCTAACCAAAACATATGAAATCCCTCACCCAATCCCTCACCCAATCCCTCACCGCAATCGGCGTCCTCACCATCGTCCTGACGCTCGCCCTAGCCGCCAACTTCGCCTACGGTCAATGGAGCAATCCACCCAGCAGCCCCCCAGGCGGTAACGTGGCAGCACCCATCAATGTCGGTCCAGACAACCAGGTAAAAATAGGAAAACTATCCGTTAACCAACTCACGGCATCTACACAGGTGCGAGGAAGTGAGATGTGGGCAATACGTTACTGTGACTCTCTAGGAAACAATTGTTTTACTCCTGACCAGGTCCGTAGGGGTTGCTCAAGTCCTAGAGCTGAGCACATGGAGATAAAAAGTTCATCTAGACCATCAGGATTCCGTTGTACCACCACGACCCAAAAACAGTGCGTTGATGGTTCTTATAAAACATTATCCTCTAACCGCAGATGTTATACGCCGCCTCCGAGCACCGGAGGTCGTGGAGGAGGACAATCTGGTACAGGTGGAGGGTCTCCAGGTGGAGGGCTCTAGATTTTACACCAGCGCAATGACACAAGCACACTACGTGTAACTGCCGCCAGAAAGGCGCAAACAGTGCTGTCTACT
>Ga0306912_1000813_pt1 | contig 16647 bp, 11 predicted proteins | sample AntRauFillE10628_FD_190443 | JGI IMG/M metagenome (GOLD analysis project Ga0306912, IMG submission 190443) | Saline lake microbial communities from Rauer Islands, Antarctica - Metagenome Filla E10 #628 (v2) (version 2) | ecosystem: Environmental > Aquatic > Non-marine Saline and Alkaline >... | reverse complement strand
TCCACGCAACACAGTAATACGTCCCGTCAGCTTGCATACCTGAAATAGAGTCATAGTTATCGTAGTTTTTTACATCAGTATTGCAGTAGAATTCAGCCGATACATCGTCCACGTTTGTACTTGTATTTTGTCCGTACGTGAATGGGATATATCCACTTTGTAACACTTCTCGAAACCAGACTGTACTATTAGCTAGTGTGTCTAAGTTGAGTTCTACTGAGGTTTGTCCGTTGGCATTGGTTGGGCCAAACGTACTCCATGGTGAACCAGCGCTGCCGATGGTTGTGTCCCCTGGATCATTAGATTGATTATCTGTCCACTGGAATTTCCATCCAGACTCCAGAGAACACGAGGAGTGAGTAGCCACCCAATCAGCTGCAGAGTTGGCGGTAAGGTTTGGTCCGCCCAGGCCGTAGTTTGGTAAATCAGCTTCGTTTGTACACACAATTTTGTGCGCAATTACTTTCGCTGTCTCTTCTTCCTGCACTCCGCAATACGGCTCATGTGAGTTTAGATGCTTGGCATCGAGTAGTCGCGTTCCGTACCGTTGGCCATCAAGAGAAGTCAGCACGTGACCGTAAAATAGGTCAATTTGGTACTGACAGCTTGGTACAGACACCATCAGCTCAATCGTGCTTTTGGCACCGACGATACCCGTTGCTGAATCAAACAATTTTTGGTTATCGATTATTTCATCAAATTTTTCGTATGAAGCGAGTCCTACTTTGTAATCACAGTATTCTGAAGAGTTTACTACTCGCCCCTTTCCTTCTGCGTAGATATCTCCGGTGAGATCCGCTTCGGGGTTGTAGTATTGGTCACCTGGTTCACACACGGGAATCACACAATCGTTTTCGATATCAGTCTGTACTGTTTGACTGTATACCCAGGTATTGAAGTTATTTAGTTCTTTTGCAGTTGTCTTGGCTTGATTCTTCACTACAAAGTCACCACATTGCGTTGGGTTTGAAACTGTTCCGACCCAATTAATTGTGCCTGACTCACCAGGAGTCAGCACATTTCCGTTAAACCGGAGCGTACGATCACTGCTTGAGTAGACTGGTTTATTTCCGTATCCTGATGACAGATTACTCGTCAACGTGTGACTCTGGTAGGTTAGGTTCTCATCTACGACATCGTAAATTTTCACCCCTCCCCCCGTACAGTCAGCGTCACCGGTATTTTTTACGGTTATTGTGTAGGTAATTTCATCACCTACGTTTGCAGCGTACTTATTTACTGTCTTGTTGATCTCAAGCTCACACTGAGTCACCACTGGCGGCAAACATTGCACATCAACGGTGGTTTGACACCGGTCTCCATTATCATTAGTCGCTACAAAGGTGTAGGTTGTATTCACTATTACATTAGAAAATGTTTTGCTTCCATCTGAACCTGAAACGGCCTGGCCGTTGAGGGTAAAGGTATCAAACCCTTCAGTGTCCCACGAAAGAGTCACGCTGCCACCATTTGCAATAGTAGTAGCACTGGCTGACAAGTCACATGAAGTCACCGTGACATCGGGCTGAATACACGAACCATCGTCTACGTCAGCGTTGATGTCGTAATTCGTGGCAAAGATATCAGTACACCCTTCAACTGGTGGATACTGACAAGAACCATTATTCGCCGTAGCAGCCGGGTTGTAATTCGTCGCAGACGTGTCGGTACAACCAAACACGAAGGATGAGGTGAGTCCTGCACCATCGAGAAGGCTTGCCTGCGCTGTGCTTACTGATGCACCTGACAGAGCAAAAACACCGCCAGTTACGACCAGAGCGATGGCCAGTAAAACAAATGATTTAATAAAATTTTTCATACAATAGTAATAGTTTAGTAAAATTCCTACACCGAATAAATTCGGATTGAAGTGATTGTGCAAGACAGTCAATCTGAATCCGAATTTATTTTGATGAGCGAGACAGGAATACCCCGTACCTTCACCGCCACGCGCTGGCATCAGGCAAACTCGCGACAACGCTGACCAAATGCATATGACGAGCCTGATAAAAGGCTGTGGTGAATTGAGTTTTGAGGGACAAAAGAACAAGTCCTCGAATTAATAAGAGTATATCAAACTTATAGTGTCTTGTCAACACCTAGATTGCCCGACTTCCGGTTTGGTTGGCCTCGACAACATACCGATCATCAACGCTGCCAAAACTATTACAGGTGGCTAGCGTGAGCATATTTCCAGTACCAGCTATGGGTACAGTGACGTCCTGCGCACGGGCTCGATAGACCTTCTCCACTCGGTATTCATACACAGTATCCGCAGAGGTTACTTCGATAACATCTCCCCATTCTAGGTCCTGGATACCATTAAACGCTTGAAAATTTTGGTTGAAAACATTTGGCAGATAACTTGAGTGCCCTAAGATAAATACGTTCCCTTCTTGAGCCAAAGTAGCCGAATCAGGGTGTCGAACTACTCCATCAAGGAGCGCGGTGTCTAAATCAGCAATCGTCCGTGATGTCGGATTGAGAACCTCAACGGTTTTGTTTAGTTTGGCAATTGAGATAGAGAGTGGTAGTTCTGCACCAGGACTGACGACCGCTTGATTGACGTCCTGTGAAATCGGCAGACTAGCTTCTTCCTCAGTTTTTGGCGTGGTTGTTGCTTCATTTACAACAGTGTTATTTTCTAGAGAAGCGCTGGCTGCTTCCGCAGAAGCATCTACTTGCTTTTGAGTAGGCTCTTCAGGTAGCGCGTCAAACGCCATGAACATTAGGTACGTAAACGTAAAGACCGCAAAAAAAGTGATAAAAAAAGACAATTTATTTTTCCAGATGTGATGTAAAAAAGTGTTCATATAAATAAGTGCGTGCAGTATACAACCTTTTAAATAAAAGTCAATATTTTATCTCATGCACTTTCGGGCGTTCCCTGCGTGTATTGACATTAGTCTTTGGTCGTGGTAGCGTTTTCTTACTATGGATAATAACACATCAGAAAAGAACAAAGAAAAGAAAGATTCAGTCTTAAAAATCCTCGCAATAACTGGATTTATTGGCATCATTATTTTTATTGCCTGGGCTTCAATCCAGCTGGTTTCAGTTGTGCCCAGTGCGTTTAGTTCACTCGCTTCCCTAGCCGAAAGCGTGAATAGTTCAGGGAGCGCAAGTGAAGAAGAACGTGAAGTTGATACCTTAGTGGTTACGAGCGACACGCTCCTGGCCAATGCCGGAGAGCCAGTGACTATAAACTGGAACTCCGCCCAAGCCAACGGAAGCTACGTATTTTCTTATGACTGTGCGGATGGTGTGGCTATTGATTTGATAAACGACAACGGTTTCCAAAATATCCAGTGTGGCAGCAACTACAATATCGGTGATGTGGATTCAACCACCCTGACCATTGATTCAGAAAAGAACCGCTATACAGACATCACCTATAGCGTTTCTTTCCTCGGAACACGTGACACTAGTCCGCGCGCGATGGGAAGCGCTTCACTGACGGTAATCAATAGTAATATCTCGAGCGAAGTAGCCGTATCTGATGATACGCAAGGGACAGGGACAGATTCTGATGTTATTACCCCTGAACTTGAAGCGACTACTACTCCAAGCACTCCTTCCCAACCAGCCACGGACCCAACCCCACCAGTGACTCCGACTACTCCTGAATACACTCAAGAATATGTGTATGAAATCCCTACCTCCAACCCCAACGGAAACGCTGACCTGGGCGCCCGCTACTTATTTATTGGTGAAATAGAAAACAACCAGTTCGTTCCTGGTGCGATAGCAGAAAATGCAGCTGGCGCAGTACAGTTTGAAGTAAAGAACTTTGGTACCAAAACCTCAAGAAACTGGTCATTTACAGTCAGTCTGCCTGGTGGTGGGACATATGAGTCTTCATCTCAATCACCACTCAAGCCAAACGAACGAGCGGTTTTGACAGTCGGTTTTAGCGGAGCTGATGTACGTTCACACACATTTCAAGTTGAAGTGGACCTAGCCAGTGACAGCAACCAGGGCAATAATGATTTTGCTCAACGAGTGACGTTTGTTGACTAATACACACAGTGACGAAAAAGAGTGGCGCCGGTAGGCGCCACTCTTTTTCTGTACCTGACAGCTTAGGTTGGCTGCTGGCACATACTCTTATCCAAAGATTAGATATCCAGATTCGCTGTCCGCGCGTTGTTTTGAATAAATGATTTCCGACTCGGCACATCATTCCCCATCAAAACATCGAACACTTTATCCGCATGGATAGCATCTTCCACCTCCACTTGTTTTAGGATGCGGTTCACGGGGTTCATGGTTGTTTCCCATAATTCTTCAGCATCCATTTCTCCTAACCCTTTGTAACGCTGGATGCGTACTCGGCTCGACTTCTTCGTTGACTCTTCTTCAGCTTCACCATCTGACTCTTCGCCTTCTATCTCTGTATCTTCTGAAACATCTTCGCCCATGTCCCGCAAGATGCTGTACTTTTCGTTATCATCAAACGCGTAGCGCAAGTCTTTGCCTTTTTGAATTTTGTACAGTGGCGGTTGTGCGATGTACACATACCCTCCATCAACCAACGGTCTGAAATAACGGTAAAACAACGTGAGTAGCAGCGTACGAATGTGCGCACCATCAACGTCCGCATCAGTTGCGATGATGATTTTGTGGTATCGCAGTTTTCCGACATCAAACACATCACCAATAGCTGTACCTAAGGCAATCACCAGGTTTTTAATCTGTTCTGAGGCGAGCATTCTATCAATCCGCGCTCGCTCTACATTCAAGATTTTTCCGCGCAGTGGCAAAATAGCTTGGGTTTTTCGATCACGCCCCATCTTGGCTGAACCACCGGCTGAGTCTCCCTCTACCACAAATAATTCTGAATCGGCCGCGACTTTTGTCTGGCAGTCAGCCAATTTTCCAGGCAGTGACATTCCCTCGAGCGCTCCTTTTCGCAGCACACTATCTTTTGCTGCTTTTGCTGCTTTTCGAGCTTTGACCGCTAAAATGACTTTATTTATCATCGCTTTTGCGTCATCTGGGTTTTCTTCTAGGAACATCGCAAAGGCTTCAGCGAATACTGACTCAGTCGCACTCCGAGCTTCAACCGAGCCCAACTTGGCCTTCGTCTGGCCTTCAAATTGAATCTCTGGCATCTTGACTGACACCACTGCCGTAATTCCTTCCAAGACATCGTCTCCTGTAAAGCCGGTGTCTTTATCTTTGACCGAAAAGACATTATTTTTCTTGGCGTAATTATTGAGAGTCCTAGTCAGTGCAGTTTTGAATCCAGTAATGTGCGTGCCGTGCTCTGGAGTGTAGATATTGTTTGCAAAGGCGGTGATACGTGGAGAAATATCATCCACGTATTGCAGAGCTACTTCAACCCCCAACACCTCAGGGCTCACGTTTGTTTTTTCAATATAGAAGATGTTTTTGTGAACTGGCTTTTGGTAGGTATTGTTAAAGGCCACTAATGAGCGTAAACCACCTTCAAAGTAGAAGTGTCTATGCGGTACTTCAAGATGCTCATCTGCAAGATATTGCTTTCCTTTAAGATCAAGCTTCTTTTGGGTATCCTCGTCAATCTCTCGAGCGTCAATCACGGACAATTTCATTGCTTTTACTAAGTACGCTTGCTGTCGCAAGTGCGTGACGATGCGTTTAAAATCGTATTCGATTTCTTTAAAAATAGTTGGGTCAGCTTGGAAGGTAATCACTGTTCCCTGCTTCTTTGAAGGACCGACTTTTTTTACCTTGTACTTGGGAATACCTATACTATATTCCTGTATGCTATACGCACCATCTCGGTGTATTTCAGCTATCACGTGTTGGGAAAGCGCATTCACCACGGAGATACCGACTCCGTGCAAACCACCCGAGACTTTGTATCCAGAGTCATCGCCACCAAATTTTCCTCCTGCGTGAAGTGTACACAAAATGGTCTCGAGCGCAGATACCCCTGATTGCTTGTGTATATCAACCGGAATTCCCCGACCATTGTCAACGACCCGAACATAGTTGTCAGGCAATAGTGCCACCTCAACCCGGTTCGCAAAACCACCCATCGCTTCATCACGTGAGTTATCAAACACTTCAGTAATCAGGTGGTGCAATCCGTCAGGTCCGGTGGTACCGATGTACATCCCCGGACGCTTCCGCACTGGCTCGAGCCCTTCAAGGACCGAGATGGATGATGCATCATATCCATTTTTCTTTTTGGCTGGTTTCTTGGCTGGCATGGAATTCAGAAAGTCTATTGATAATTGGCGGTGGCGGTTTTTGTTTACTTCGTCTGGTACTTCGTCTGGTACTTCTTCCAGCAATTCGCCCTAGGGTAGGGGCGAATTGGGACATAAGTTCACAATAGTCGCTACGCTCGTTTGTTCACTTAATAATCAGTAGTATAGCAAATTAAACGCTTGCCTGCTTGTAAAAAGGGTGCTGCGTTTTAACAGTCAGCAGACATTGACAGATGTACTTTACCTCACTTCCCAAGCGTTCGCGCGCGCCGCTTGGTATACGTTCTCCATTATTTTTGCCACTTCTTCATCAGTCAATGTTCTGTCTGCGGCCTGAAACACCAACCGGAACGCATAGGAAGTTTTTCCCTCTTTGGTAAACTCATCAAACAAATCAGTGCGCAGTCGCAGGTCTCCAGTTGGTGCATTGAGCACCTTCTCTACTGCTTTTGCACTGACTCCTTCTGACACCCACAAGGCAATGTCTCGACTGATTGCCGGGTACTGCGACACTGCCTGATAACGCATCGGGCTCTTGGATGGTACAGCATCGTATTCCGTCGGAGCGGGCGCGTGTTCAATGACGTGCGACAAATTGAGCTCAGCTACTCCTTTTTCTTTCTCCCACGCCAGTGAGGCAGAGAGTAACTCCTCTAGTGTATCGCAGGCTGCCACCACAATTCGCTCATCGGGTGCCGTAAATCCGTTGCCTTTTGTACGTACTCCCAGAGCAAGCGAAAGATGTTCGGTAATAGCAGTATCTGATTTTGAAAATACCGTCCCTATCTCAAACACCCGCACATCTCGTAATCCCAACATATCGGTGTGCGAAAAGTTCATGTCGAGTACTTGATGCAGGTTTTTAGATAAGTTGGCGCGCACATAGCTTTTATCACTCGCCAAAGAGTTTTGTAATTGAATTTTTCCTTTCTTATGAAAAGAAGTAGTTACTACCTCGGAGAATCCCAGTCCCAATAAACAGTGCCGGATTTTTTCTGTGTAGTATTGCTTGGCATTAATGGTTGCGCTCTTTGTCACCGTAGGTACCACCGAAGTAATTTTGTCAAAACCGTAGAGCCGCCCGACCTCTTCGATAAAGTCTTCTTCGATATTCAGGTCAGTGCGCTCAAACGGACCTTGCGCGGTTAGGGTACCCGCATCCGGCGCAACTTCTACTGAGCATCCAGTTCTTTTTATAATGTGTGCAACCTCATCGATACTCAGCTGCAGACCCAGGAGTGAATTGGTTTTTTGCAGCGTCACTTCGACTTTGGGATTGGTGGTTTTCTCCAGATATTCATCGAGGACACCGGCACACCTTCCCCCAGCGATATCTTCAATCAGGGCAATAATCTCAGCTTGTCCGTAGACGGGTAATTCTCGAGAAGGTTCGTTTTCAAACCGTTTGGACGCATCAATAACGATACCCAATCGACGCGCAGTCTTGCGAGTAATGGTGGGATGAAAATGTGCCGCTTCAATGATGATGTTTTTTGATTCGGCGTGCACCCCAGCGTACCGACCACCCTTCACTCCCGCCAGGCTAATCGGCGTATTAGAAGAACCGTCGACAATCAACAATTCTGTGCCGTTGAGTTCAACGACGCGGTCTTCATCTTTCCCTCCCTCTGCGAGCAGACTGACTGTCTCCCCTGCCGTAGCGTAGCGCACAACGAATTGCCACTTACCATCGACTTTGGGAAACAAATCAGCATCGTAGGCGTGCACCGGCTGACCAATCGCATACATCACATAGTTGGTGGCATCGACGATGTTGTTGATTGGTCGCTGGCCGATGGCTTTGAGTTTCTTTTGCAACCAGTCTGGTGACTCTTTGACTTGGATTCCAGTAATCAGTGACGCAGTGAACCGTGGACACGCAGCCACATCTTCGATAGACACAGAAATTTCATCGGTAGCATCTAACTGTGGAGAGTCAGCCAACGGATCCTTGTCCAATGGTGTGTCGAGAATAGTCGCCAATTCCCGAGCGATTCCGCGGTGACTAAAACAATCACTTGAACGATTGGGAAGCACATCAACATCGATGACGGTTTCTCCCTCTACTTGCTCTACCCCTTCAATTTCAAAGGCGTGAAAATTCAGTAGATCTTCTACCGTCCTAGCATCAGGCAGCTTCTCTCCGACGTATTCTTTTAGCCAGCTGTGAACAACTTTCATAATTAAAATTGATTAACGAATCGTAAATCTCCGGTGTAAAAATCGCGTACGTCTTCCACTCCATACTTCATCACCCCTAGTCGGTCGATACCCATGCCAAAGGCAAAACCAGAATATTTTTTGCTATCGATACCAGCAGCGGTTAGCAAATTTGGATGCACCATTCCGGCTCCCATGACCTCAATCCATTTTCCGGCCAACTTACTATCCCCTTCGAGCAATTTCATATCTACTTCGATACCTGGTTCAACAAACGGAAAGAAGCCGGGGCGGAAACGCACTTCAATTTTGCCACTAAAGAATTCCGAGAAGAAATACTCCAAGGTCCCTTTGAGATGACCCAGGCTGACCCCTTCATCAACGTACAATCCTTCGAATTGGTAGAATTGAGCTTCGTGTGTCGCGTCAGTGGCTTCGTTTCGGAATACTTTTCCGGGTGCAATAATTTTTATTGGTGGCTGGTTCTGCTCCAACACTCGGGCTTGCACTGGACTGGTATGTGTCCGCAGTACGGTCGGCTCGGCTACATCTTTTGCCTTGAACCAAAAGGTGTCTTGCATGTCGCGAGACGGATGTTCTTTGGGTACATTTACCCGATCAAAGTTATACTGCTCCAATTCTGCTTCTGGACCTTCGGCAAACTCAAATCCAATCTTCGCGAAGATGTCGTTGATTTCCGCAATCATGTGCGTAAGGGGATGTTGATGTCCGTCCGGTATTTGCATAGGCTTCTAGTGTAGCACGTGGTTAATTTGTTTCAATTTGGGTCGCAATTTGGAAATAATACTCACCATCCTTGATATAAATCACGTCGTTTTCAACGATTGTCTGAATATCAGTTCCGGGATACAACAACTGCGTATTTTGCCACGCCCGATCATCAATCTCTGTGACGTAAATACCATTCTGGAGTTGCATCAATACCAAGTCTGAACTGTTGGGGAAAAAGTCGTAGTAAAAGACATCTTGGCGTAACCGATTCAATTGTACTTGCGTCCGACAGACGCGATCAGTATCAATCAATAACGGAGTACTGGTAGATATTCTCGCGGCTTCCACTGCCTGTGCGACATGCTCACCGTAGCGCTGGGTAGTAGAAGCAGCCGATGAACTGGACACACAGAAATAGTATGGAATAGCGGTGGCAGATCCCAGCCAGCGCGCGTACAGCTCACTATTCTCATCAAACAATTCCATGTCTCCCCGCAGGGTTCTTTCTACCGGGGTAGTGGAAGCAGCTGGTGTTTCCGGAGTGGTGGTTGCAAATCCAAACCTCCCTACCCCTTCGAGGAATCGACTAAACACAGATTGGGTTGAAGTGGATGACGAACCAAACAAACTTTCCACGAACAAAAATTCACTATTTAGTTGTAGTGTGGTGGTGGCAGTGGAGGTTGAATAATAGTAAGGCTCCGTACTAGAAGCCTGGGCAAACACGGTATCAATTATCTGGGGAGAGAAATACACAGACGTTCCGGTGGCTGTTTCGTATAGTGTAATCGGGCGAATTTGTGTCAGCTCGGGGAGATTAAACGCCGACGCTTCAGTCACGACTCGTGAGTCCACCGGCAACTCCTTTACCCAGGTTTGATAGCCTGGGCTCTGAACTACTATTTGATGCTGACCGGCACTGATGTTTTGAATATAGTAGGCCGAACGAAATAATCGGGGACGTTCCACTTGTCCTTCGTCTAGATAGACGTCTACTTCGAGATTATCAGTGGTGACATACATACCTCCAGTCGTCACGATTGAGGTTTCTTCATTTTCAAAACTCAGACGATACCCAGTGGTATAAAAAATTAATGACGGAAGGGTCACCAGAAAAATAAGCACCAAAAACCAGAAAAATATTGATCGGTGTTTGGGTGGCAAAATATGAATTTGAGGTTCGTGTGTCATATAATTATTTTGTTCTCGCTTTGGGAGTCACCCAGAATCCCATATAGCGACCAAACATCAGTCGCGTCTGAGCATCGAGTCCCGGAATGGCGCTAAATATAATCATGGTCAGCGGCACCATAATCCACTGTAACATCATGACGACGTATCGGAACCGACTGTGTCCATCGGGTCGAGGTGGGGTCAATGAGAGTGAAATGACTGCCGAAACCACCAGGCCAAACATCGCTACAATCAACAGATTACGCACCATGATTGGCAGCTCATAAGATAAGACCGTTTCGTGAAATTCTCGAGTGCCCAAAAAGATTGGTGCCCAGCCGAGGATAAAAAGCATGATGGGGTTGGTGACCAAAGACCAGTACCCTTCCCCCTGCAGTAAGGCAACGCTCCAACGCTTTTTTAACGGAATCGCTTTATTTTTTGTGAAGTGGTACACAATGTAACACCAGTTCTCAACACCGTATGTCCAGCGTCGATGCTGTCGGTAAATATTTGCAATCGTCCCCCAAAAAGTAGACGCCGTGGTTGCGTCCATCGCAATCGGGTACGACATTGAGACGACTTCGAAATTCCCATCATTGGCAATCATTAGGTTCCAAAAAATACGTGAATCTTCACTAACCACATTCGCCTGCCCGTAGCCGATTTCGTACAACGCTTGAAAACTCACCGAATGCGATGAAAAGGTCGCTGCCTTTTCCGGGCGTTCTTGCATAATCATTTGCCAGAACGTACTGGACATCGCCATCACCCGAGAGAGCGCGCTAGCCTCCCAGAGGTTGTTGGTAAACAAGGGTACTGGCTGAAAGCAGCTCTTGTATGGATTCTCTACGGTCATAAAAAACCAGATGAGGCAGTTAAAATAATCAGGATAGATAACCGTGTCAATATCAAAGATAGACGTCAAAATATTTTGGTACGGAATGTTCTGGACATCTATCACCTGCTGCTTCACTTGCTGCAAAGCCCAGTGTACGTTGGAACCTTTCCCAGCAATTTCTCCCACAATGTCACTGGGATGAATGGTGACCAAAAAATGACCAAATGAATCAGCGTACTTATCTTCTAAGGTTCGAGCGACCGCTTCTGCCTCTGCTCCAGCTCTCGCCTCGGCTGCGAATACCACGATGAGTTTCTGAGTGTCATACTTTGCAGCCAACACGCCTTGAATAGTCTGTTCCAACACTTCTATCGGTTCCTTATAAAACGGAAAAATAACTAAGTGATAGTACTTGTCATAGGAAAATCTCTGTACCATTGCTCCCCAATCAAGCTCCATGTGGTGCTTGAGGCGCTTCCAGTTGTAGCGCACGTGATATGACAAAAAAATCGTTTTCAGTACCCAGTAAATAGAGAAAGCGATAATAAAGTACGCGGCAATAAACGGCGTATAGATTGAAGCCAGTACAATCCCAACAATAGTTGCCCACGCAGCTACTCCCGGGACTATCTCGAGAAATCGGAAAAAGCGCCGATCTGTGCCGGTGAGTTCGTTGGCGCGGGCAACCTTAAAGTCAGAGCGTTGTGCGTACGGTAACAGGTGTGATTTTTCACTCATGAATACTGCCGAGTATAGCCTATTTTCGTATAAAATAAAGGTTTTTGGCACCTGTATCGAAGATACAGTGTGGCCTCGCTCGGAAATGACGATTCGACCTGCGTTATGCATCTTTTGGTTATGTGATTTGGTTTGTTGGCACCTGTATCTTCGATACAGTGTGGCCTCGCTCGGAAATGACGATTCGACCGCAGGTCGAATCAACTAAAAGCAAAAGTGCCCAGCAGTGAGCGAGCTCACTGCTGGGCACTTTTGCTTTTAGTCTTCGCTTCGCTCGTCACTTCTCTCGCATCGGAGCCACCTGTCAGATTCGAACTGACGACCTACTCATTACAAGTGAGTTGCTCTACCAACTGAGCTAAGGTGGCGTACAGACAAGATTTTTCTTATCTATGAATGTGCATACTAGCAAATAATGCTAGAGAATGCCACTCTCTTTAGTGCTTTTCTTCCAGTTTTTTATGGCGTAATTTTTTCTTTTGTGCTGGCGTGAGTGCCGTGTCTTCTTTGTGGTCAGCCATCTGACTGAGGTGGTTGACTGTATTCAGTTGACGCTTCTCCATGCGGAGCTTTTTGGTCCGGTTTCGGTTTCGCTCAAAGATTTTTTCAAACGATGCATAACACATCTGAATCGTCAGCAAGAGTGTCTTGAGTACAGAATGAATACTGTAGTACCAATTCAGCTGTACCACGTAACGCACAAAGTGGTTCCAGGTCCGAATCACCCACATTTCAAACCCGCTTATTTTTTTATCGAACCAACCACGAACGCTGGTGGCGAATAAGCGTTTTTGTTTTTTTCGTTCCACTTGAACCACAACGAGCATCAGAGTAAATACTCCGATGCTCGTTGCAAAAAATGTTACTGCCGTTTGAATCATTACACTATTTTACCGACAGTCGTGCTATTTGTGCAACAGCTACGTTTTCACCAAATTTCTGTACTGCACCGGTTACCAATTCAGCAATTGTAGAATCGGGATTTTTGATGAAATCTTGTTCGAGCAGAATCTGGTCTTTGAAATAAGAAGCCAACTTTCCGTCCATTATTTTTTCTTGCATTTCTGCTGGCTTGTCAGCCACTTCACTGGCAAACACTTCTTTGGCTTTTTCAATCGCTTCTGCGGGGAGTTGGTCTTTGGATACGTACTGAGGGTCAGTAGCAGCGACATGCATTGCGATGTCTCTTGCCAAAGCAATAAATTCTTCGTTCTTTGCTACAAAATCTGTCTCGCACGAAAGTAGGACCATGGCCGATACTTCGTTTGTGTTGTGCACGTACGTACCTACTGCGCCGGCCCCGAGCTCTCGGTCTGACTTTTTGTCAGCTGCTTCGCTGCGCTTTTTCTTCAGAATGATAACGGCTTTTTCCATATCGCCGCCAGCTTCGGTCAAGGCAGTCTTGCATTGCATCACTGAGATACCCGTTTTTTCTCGTAATTCCTTTAGTTGTGCTGATGTGATTTCCATACTATTTATTTGAATTTCAAAATGAACAAAGTATTAAACGGTTGGTCTCTAGGAGAAACATTCACCGCTAACACAAAGATTAGTTCGGTCGCCGTCGAGGAGTTGTCGGTCGAGTCGGTCGAGTCGGTCGCGCCTCAACTGGCTTTGGTACGTACGCTGCTTTCCCTTCTGCATACGCGTCTGTTAATTCACTCAGGAGGAGTTTTACGCTAGTTTGTAGTGAATCATTTCCAATAACGGGATACTGCACTTTAGATGCATCGCAGTCAGAACTTAGAATAGCCATCACCGGAATGTTTCGTTCTTTTGCCTCTGCAACAGCGATAGAATCGTGACGAGGATCAACAACCAGCATCATATCTGGCAGCTTTTGCATCTGAGATACGCCAAAGAAATTGTGAGCTAGCTTTGCCGCTTCGCGACCAAGCACCACTCGTTCTTTTTTCTTGTACTTTCGTTCCAGCTCTCCTGACTCTCGTTCTGAAGTCAGTACGTCCAGTCGATTGATTCGTTTTTTAATTTCACTGAAGTTTGTCAGCATTCCACCAATCCATCGATTGGTGGCATAGGGTGCCTCAACTTTTTCAGCAGCATCTTTTACAATTTTTGATGATTCGTCTTTGGTTCCGACGAACAATACTGTCTTACCCTGTAAGCCAGCTTCTTTGATAACTTCTTTTGCAGTGTCGAGGAGTTCAACAGTTTTCTCTAAGTCGAAAATATCGTTTCCGTCTTTAGTAGTAAAGACATACGGCACGACACTTGGGTGTCGACGACTCTTTTTAAAGCCGAAGTGTGAGCCAGCTTGAAACAGCTGGTCAATGAATGTGTTTTTATTTTTAATCGTTGACATAATGATTTATACGTAAAAAGCGCTTAAGCGCTTAGCCGGTCGATAGTAGCACAGCCAGAAAGCCTTCGCAACAACTTAGGAAGTTGCTGTATGCGCTTCAAGCTCTACCTCATCAGAACCAGCTGCTACTTCTTGCAGTGTTTTCACAATCGGAGCAATGTCCCCTGCTAAGGTGGCCTCAATCGAGTGCCAGGATTTTTTAATGCGATGGTCAGTGATTCGGTTTTGCGGGAAGTTATACGTCCGGATTTTTTCTGAACGACTCCCTGTCCCAATTTGGTTTTTGCGAGTCTGGGCATGTTTGCGCATTTCTTCTTCTTCGTGCAGCGCTTCAAGCTTGGCGGTCAACATCTCCATCGCCTTCAGGCGGTTCTTCAGTTGCGTTCTGTCACTTTCACAGCGCACGTCAATACCAGTCGGACGGTGAATCAGTCGCACTGCCGTTTCTACTTTGTTTACGTTTTGACCGCCCGCTCCCCCAGCTCGGGAGAACTCCATATCAATATCGCCCGGATTAATATCCATGGTAGATTTTTTCCGCATTGGTAGTATCGCTACTGATGCGGTAGAGGTGTGGATTCTCCCCTGCTTTTCAGTGGCTGGGATTCGCTGTACTCGATGCACTCCCGTCTCGTACCGCAAATGGTCGTATACTTGTTTGCCCAAAATTTCGAATGACGCTTCTTTATAGCCGCCAGCTTCTGACTCTGAGACGTGTGAGCGGATTGTCTCCCAGTTGTGTACTTCTGCGTACTTGAGGTACATACTGGCCAATTCAGCAGCAAACAAAGAAGCTTCGTCGCCACCGGCTCCGGCCCGCACTTCGAGCATCACTCCGTAAGGTCGTGCTTCTTCCTCTTTGTTTGACTCGATGATTTTATCCATTTCAGCAAACTGTCCCTCCAACTGACCTGTCAGACGCTGGATTTCTTCTTGAGCCAGCTCGGCCATTTGTGGGTCACTGTCTGCGAGGGCCTGCGCCTCGGTGAGCTTTTCTAACTCACTCTCAAACTGCGACGCCAAAAATTGCGTTTTATGATTTTCTTTAAACTCTGCTAATTTCTCTTGGTCGTATTCCATGTCGTCCTATCCTACGTCAAATCTGCTTTTTATCAAATTCAGTATCAGCATCATTGATTCAGGCACGCTGAATTTTCTGGTGAGAAGTTTTTTGATACTTATTTACGTAAGCACTTTATCTGCCCGTTCTAGGAATTGGCGGCGGGGTGACCTAGTTTTTAAGGAGAGCTGTGCTCGACTATAAAAACGGAAATGCCCTGGTGGTGAAAGCCGCCAATTCAGAACAAAGTTCAATGAATAAAGGAGCCTGCGACTATTATGAATTTATGCAGAGAAAAACAATAGCCCCTTGCGGGGCTTTGTAATACCTACTTACGTGAGCACTTGCTCTGCCCGTTCTAGGAATTGGCGGCGGGCTAAAGCCGCCAATTCAGAACAAAGTAAACAATAGCCCCTTGCGGGGCTTTGTAATACCTACTTACGTGAGCACTTTATCTGCCCGTTCTAGGAATTGGCGGCGGGCTAAAGCCGCCAATTCAGAACAAAGTAAACAATAGCCCCTTGCGGGGCTTTGTTTACTTTTTCTTTGCTTTTGCCATTCGTTGCTTGAATCGATCTACTCTACCAGCTGTGTCCATGACTTTTTCTTGTCCGGTGTAAAACGGGTGTGATGCGCTGGTTACGTCTACTTTTTTTACTGGATATTCTTTTCCGTCGGTCCAGGTATCTGTTTCGGTTGTCTCAATGGTTGAGCCAGTCAGGATTCGCTCGTTACTTGAGTTATCGTGAAAAATTACTAATCGGTAATTTTCTGGGTGAATGTCTTTTTTCATAAATATGTTTGTTTTCGGCACGTCTTACCGCACCTAATAAATAAGTGCTGGAACTATAGCAGATGTTACGGTTTTGGCAATCTTTTACTGGATGGGTGAAATGTTGATTGTTTTATTCCCTTTGGTTAGTTACTCAAGATTTGGATTTCTTGGGCCAGCCGAGATTTACGATTCATTACTTGGTCACCATAAAACGCATTGGCCGGATTTGAAGCTCCTCCCCAGCCAGAGTAGTAGCGCAGTGCGGCCAGCCGGTCTCCAGAGTAGGTACCATTTGCGCCGTTGTCACGCATCAAAAGCGCCGTCGCAATAAAGGCATCCTGGTTTACAAACGGGCTTGACGGTCCAGAGCCACCGTTGATGCGACGAATCGCATCAGAAGATTGTGAGTACGTGAAGCCATTTCCGGTAGAAACGATACCGCCATACATCGCCCACGTAGAAGGGATAAACTGTGAAGGTCCCATCGCCCCTCCCCAACCGACTCGAGTACCATTTTGAATAATTGGACAAGATACTGTTCTGGTGTAGGGATCAAATTTGAGAATCTCAGCAATCGCCAAAAAAACCGGCTCATCACGGGTCGGGTGCATCACTGGCCGCGAGCTCTGGTTGTCGGTAAACAGA
>Ga0306912_1000812_pt1 | contig 16652 bp, 14 predicted proteins | sample AntRauFillE10628_FD_190443 | JGI IMG/M metagenome (GOLD analysis project Ga0306912, IMG submission 190443) | Saline lake microbial communities from Rauer Islands, Antarctica - Metagenome Filla E10 #628 (v2) (version 2) | ecosystem: Environmental > Aquatic > Non-marine Saline and Alkaline >... | reverse complement strand
CACTTTGGGGCAAGCACCTTCGTTGATGTAACCATCAATACATTACTATTGACATGTACTGCATATATTTATCAACCAAGATGCAATAATTTTGGTAAATTTTTAATCACCCACACAAATCAACATAAGAGCCTTATTTTATATTCTTTTGCCAAAATTTTTGATGATTTTTTAAGTTAATTTCAATTGATCCGTGACTTAAAAAATTGGATTTTGAAAAACTTTACTTGTGATGAAAGATCAATGATGAATCAATTTTTGGGCCTCAAGAGTATGGGATGACTCCACAGCCGAGAATTTCAAAGCCAAAAAGAAGCTGAGAGAACATGAAGAAGAAATTTCTGTACCTGGTGCACGGGAATGATAAACTAATCCGGAACTATGATTTCCTGGCGGACCGTCCGGATGCAGACCTGGTACAGTCTACTTATAACGCACCCGCTGACGGGGCACACTATTTTCCCGGGTCTACATGGGCGGAGGGGCGAAACGGTCTTCTCGAGAAGGCGCTCGAGCTTGAAAACAGCTATGAGTACTATATATTTATGGATGACGATATTGAGTTTCATAAAGGCGGGTACGATGAGCTGGAAGAGCAGCTTATACGTCTGAAACCGGCGGTTGCGGTACCGGTGTTTGTGCCCAAAACAACCCGGACGGTTTTGGGGCTGGGCATATCATATCACCGGAGACCTTTTATTCCCCTGTCATCATATCAGGTATGCAAGTTTGCCGACGGCCAGTTTATGGCTTTTCATGAAGATGTGATCCGCGACAGGGTATTGATGCCCCTGCAGAACCAGTTCGACGAGATCAGCTGGTGGTACACCTCATCAAACCAGCAGATATTGATGCACAATTTATACCCAAACAGCACGCTTCAGCTGAATAATGTAGCCATTACCAATGAAAGTCATCGTGAATACACGAAAAACAGCTTTGATAAGAAACAGGAAGCCTGGCTGAAAGAGCAGTTTATCGGGCCGGTCATTAACCCGAGAGAGTATGCTGCTAACTTGCTGTCTGTGGAGGGGATCCGGTATGCATATAGTAAATTTGGGCTAAAAAGATTGTCCGTGGTAATTAAGGTATTCATTGAGACTGTAATAGGAACAATCAGGTATAAAAGTAAGGAGCGGCATTTGTTGGACAGGAGAGAGCTTAAAAAAATATTCAGGAAGGGGTCTGAAATATACAGGCAGGTATTTAATGACGATAGATCCTGATTTAAAAATTTAGGCAGGAATCTTTATAAGTTTGGTAATTAGTGTATTCGTCTATTTGTTATTGGTGGAAGCATGAACCGAAGATGAAATAACGCAAATTTAAAGATACTACCAGTGAGAAATGCCCAACATGACGTTTAATCCCCATACTTTTGGCCCGCCACCCCGCTAAAGCAGGACTAAAAGAAGAAAGTAAGCAAAACCTCCCGGCTGTGTGATGGCTTCCGGGCACGGTTTGCCCGCACGGGTACACTATGAGAATACTCACGTTGTGAGCGCTCATAGCGATTTCTCCCGTGCTGTTATGCAAACCATGCTAATCCTCCACCCATCAAGGCCGTAGAGTTTGAGTCCTAACAACTGATTTCTGAATAATTCTGTGCGTATGTTTCTATCACTTTTTGAATAGTGTCGCCCCGTTTTTGGGCAAAATTAGTAGCTACCGATGACAGATTTTTAAAAAGTACTGTTTTTAGACTAAAATCGACGTTTTTATTTTAATTAGCCCGTAACTTATCGCCTGCCCATGTACAACTGGTTTCGCGCTTGTGCGAAACGAAATGCCCCGGCAGGGGCATCATGTCCGTAGCCGCGTACAAGCGCCGTGGTTCTTCGGCGCGCAGTGCGGGGTTAGGAAGCACAGACAACCGAGGCGCCCGAGGCGGATGATTCCATAGTAGAAACGGGTTCATTCGAAGGGGGATGAATGGAAATTAATCCGTGGATTCATCATGGGTTGAATACCAGCTTTTGAGATTTAAAATTACCCGATACGCTATACATTCCTTTCCCAGGCAAAAGCACATAATACTCGTGGAGGAAATCTTATTCTGTCACTTTTTGAATAGTGTTGCCCCGCATTTGGGCAAAATTAGTGGCTCGGTATGGCAGAAGCTCAGCAATGTCTTTTTTAGACATTGCTGATCTCATTATTAAACCTCCAGAGTTTAACATTTGGGCACCCTTAAAGGTGAACATATGCATAAAAACCTAGAATAAGCTTGCTTTGAGACTTTGCATTTTTTTCCGGATTGTAACAATCCCATCGCAAGCCTCAGGTTACGGGTGTTTGCTGTGATCCAACAAACTGTCCCGGAAATGGGGGAACTCATGAAAGAACACATATTTAAACAATAAATTATAGGTCCTAAGTTGATATTTCATGATCCTACCCCCGAGGTAGTTCATTCTCTTTATGACAGGAAATCTCTCGCCTGTTAAGTTTAACTAATTAATCCCCATTCGTCAGAAGAATTTTGCATATTTGTTTAACAATCAATTTCATGTAAGTAGTTATTAATAAAAATACACTGTTACGATCATCTTTATATATCATTTGGGTACCCCCATGTTAAATAAATATATTATAATACCGGCTATTTTCATCGCCGTCATCATGTTAGCAACGTCTTGCACCGACAGTACAGGTCCGGACTTTGAAGATTCACTGGAACTTTATGCAGGGCTGGAGACGATTCCGGAAGCATCCAATAGTGTGGTTACGATTAACCAAGGCAGTGACGAGAGGACAGACGGATATTTTACAATCTCAGTAGACAAAGTGAAAGCCAATCCTTTCATAAAGCCAGGGCAGCATGAAGCCTGGTGCCTGGAGTGGAACAAAAACCTGCGTTCTTCAGGCGATATACATGCGGACGTTAAATGGTTTAATTCCGGATCCAATGATAAGTGGAAACCGCTTAATTACTTTTTCAGTATCAGAAAGCAGCTTCAAGAGGATGACCCCTCACTGACATACAGGGATATCCAGGCTGTTGTTTGGGTTTTGGCTGGAGAGATGGGAATTGCCCCAAAATTTGATGTGATGTCGCTCCCCGTTAATCAGCTTCCAAACCGTCTTGTCTCAAACGGAAAGGTGAATTTCAGCCGGGAAAAAGTTGCCGAAATTGCGAGCAGCGTGATGCAGCAGGCGCCTGATGCGCAGGTGCCTTTTGCAGGAACCGTCGCACAGACAGCGGAAGGTGAGCAGGATATCTACGTGCCCGCGAATGATTTGTTGAACTCATTTATTACAACCTGGGATACATCACTCGGGCCAAATGCAACGGTGACCCTCGCTCTCGCCGGCACTGTAGACGCCACTATTTACTGGGGCGACGGATCGACCTCTGATGTGACGACAGCCGGGCCACATACGCACGACTATGGCAGTGATGGAATTTATACGGTGTCTGTGTTCGGTGATGTGAGCGCCTACAACAGCGACACTCATAGTACACCTGAGGAAACTCAGAAGCTGCTTACGGTAGAGTCATGGGGCGATCTTGGCTTTGAAGACTTCAGCTATGCATTTTATGAGGCGTCTAACCTGACTTGGGTTCCAAACCACTCAGTCGGCATTAAAAATGTGACGAACATGGAGGGCATGTTTCGAGGGGCCTCCTCTTTCAATAGTCCAATTGGAAACTGGAACACTACAAATGTCGAGAGCTTTTACTGGATGTTTGCCGAAGCCACCGAGTTCAATCAACCCATTGGAGGCTGGAACACTAAAAATGTGAAAATAATGTCACGCATGTTTTTTTATGGCCGATCCTTTAACCAACCGATTGGGGATTGGAATACCTCATCAGTTTGGAACATGTCAAATATGTTTTTAGGAGCTTGGTCATTTAACCAGCCCATCGGCAGCTGGGACACAAAAAATGTAACAAACATGAAAAGAATGTTTAAAGGTTCAAGGTCCTTTAATTATCCCCTCGAAAATTGGAATGTAGAAAATGTCACTAAAATGGAGGGTATGTTTAAGAATGCAGGGTCTTTCAATCAGGATCTGTCAGGCTGGTGTGTTGTAAATATATCTTCCACTCCATCCGGGTTCGCGTCAGGCACTGACGACTGGACTCTTGCAAAGCCCGTCTGGGGAACATGCCCATAACTGTTGGGATGTAGAATTCACAGAAAAAAACTATATATAAATAGTCCAAAAGCCCGGCGAAACTTTTAACGCCGGGCTTTTTTACGATTGGAAGGTAATAAAGAAGAGATGTGTACTTGGTGTCATGTCAAGACTATAATGTCGGGAGACCTGTCAGGTTTTTACAGATTTATTCATTTAAATAAACTCTTGAGTAACTGAAACCTGACAGATCCTTTATGACAGATTACGATTGACTAAACACCAGATCTTCATTTAAAGTCAACATTTATAAATCGAACTCTGGCAGGTAAACAGGGTTTTAAACGCCCATCACAATAAATGATTCAGATTTCACAAATTTTCGTAGCAAAGCAGGAGTTAATAGATGAGTAATCCCAAAAACAGAGTGCTTGTAATCGTTGGCATGCACCGCTCGATGACTTCGCTGGCGGCCCAGTGGCTTTACAAGTGCGGACTGCATGTGGGAGATGATTTATATGGCGCCGGGATAGGAAACGTACAAGGCCACTATGAGGACAACGATTTTATAAATCTGCATGACCATATGTTGAAAATTAACAATAGCCACTGGCGGGACTTTTCAAGCCAGAGTTTCCAGTTTGATGCTTATTCCAGGCAGAAATCCAGGATGCTCATCGAGTTAAAAAGCGAACTGAATGAACAGTGGGGATGGAAAGATCCGAGAACGTGTCTGTTCCTGGATCACTGGTGCACCCTATTGCCTGAGGGCAGGTATCTTATTATATACCGTCCGTTTGCAGGAGTGGTTGATTCTTTTCTCAGGAGGGAATTTAAAGTAAATAATAGAGCAGAATATGTGCTTGAATTTCGCAAGTATGCATCCAAACTACTTAATTACGATAAGAAAAAAGAGGATAACTTGAGATTATGGATGCATTACAACGTTAAGATTCTGGAATTTATAAAAGGTACAGATAAAGAGAGATTCTTAGTTTTGAGAAGCGATCAGTTGTTAAAAGAGTCAGAACAGATTTTTGATTTTATAAAAAATAATTGGGGATTTGAACTGGATTTTACTCCTGTGAAATCAATTTATGACGCTGATATTACTAAACAAGCGTCAGCAGCTGCATTGAAAGGTGTGGATCCGGCACTGATAGAGAAGGCCGTTAATATTGAAGAGAAACTCGGAAAACACTGTTTCAAGCAAATTGAATAAATCGGAACCCTTTATCGGCGGGCTGAGATATTACTAATCACACTGCAAGTCGAATGTTAGTCAATGGCAAGCCGCACCGAATCGGGCTGTATTGGTCAATTTTGTAATAGTTTAGCGAACAAATAGATATGCCTTACAAGGCAGTTTGAAGAACAGCCGGCAGAGTTTGGGAAAGATTTTTATTTTTTTTGAAATAACCTCGGTTCGATATATGATTTGGGAAGACGACTTCCATCAGCCGGCGAAGTGGCTTCGGTAGAACGATTAGAATTATCCCGGATTGATACCAATGACATGTGCTTAGCCCGGATTTCTCACCAAGAAATTTTTTCCTCAGCAAGGCGAAGGTAAAATGGCGGCGGAAACGTACTTCAGTACGTTGAGTAAGCCATTTTGGCTTCAACGAAGCAGGGGGATAAATTTCGCCGAAAAACACCCTGTTATTCTTTATAACCCCTAAATATTGATCTAACCTTCTGTCCTACAATTGTTTAGGCAAAAATTAATAAAATCACTGTGAGATATCCGGGTTAGTGCTCCTTTTGATAAAGGAACAAATGAGTTTAGTATAATTTTTCCATCTGTCAATTAGCACATAGGGATATGAAATTCATCATAAATCTGGCAAAGCATAAGTATTAGGAAAAACCACTGATATTTAGGGATTTATAATAAAGCGGACTGATTATTTTTTGTAGCTTTCACTAAGCTCTTTCAATTCTACACCTATTTTGTTTAATAATTTCATCTTTAAATATGAAGGTCAATACCAAGGTTGTTTTAAAGTACGCCACTCTTATTTCTTTAGTTTTTGTCATCTTTATATACGGTATTCTTGCCGGAAGATATCAGCTATTTCCATTTGGGCTCATTCAAAATCTGAAAGATAAGGTTACCGAAACTATGCGGCCAGGTAGTGAAGCAATAAACTATGAGGGGCAGGTTGAAACCACATCTCTCCAGAGGCTCTATATAAATAAATTATATCTTGCGGAAGACAAGGGAAGGGGTGGGGCTATGGCAACCGACAGCCTGGATGTTTTTATCCTCGACCGAGAAGGTGGGGTGCATTTTTTAGACCTGGAAAATTTTGAATTACTGGAAACGGACGTGCCCAGTATACCCATGGGATTTGATTTGCTAACGGAGAGCGGTTTGCAGGAAAGAGATGATTTCATGCTCAGGCATTTCAGGGTTTCAGGGGCACATGTTGAGAAGGCCTCTGAAAATCAATTTATACTTTTTGTTTACCATCACTTTTTTGATGGGCAGTGCTTTTCTTCAAAGCTAAGTCGAATGAAATTACAAAAGACAGAGAATAGAGTAACATCTGGGAGTGAATGGGAGGAGGTTTTCACTACGGAGCCTTGCCTGCAGCCAATTGATGAAGACCTGTATGAGGGGGAAAGATGGGCATTTGCGGGGCATATGTCAGGAGGAAGAATTATCCGATATGATGAGAACCATTTAATGCTAACAATCGGGGATTACCATTTTGACGGTTTCAAGATAGAAACTGTATCGATGGATCCTGAAAATCCATATGGTAAATTTGTATTGGTGAATGTAAATTCAGGTGAATGGAGCATCTATGCAAATGGTTCGAGAAATGCTCAGGGTTTATATCGCGATAAAGACGGGGTGATTTGGTCAACAGAGCATGGCCCGCAGGGCGGGGATGAACTGAATATTGTGGAAGAAGGGAAAAATTTCGGCTGGCCGGTTGTATCTTTGGGCATTAATTATCGTAATCGCCCCTGGGGTGAATCAGATGACCAGGGAAGACATGACAGGTATGCCGCTCCACTATATGCCTGGGTACCTTCCATTGGGATTTCTGACTTAATCCGGATTGAGAGTGAAAAGTTTAACCTTTGGGCAGGTGACCTGATTGTTACCTCAATGAGCGATCAAACCCTTCACCGGCTAAGGCCTGACAGCACAAACAGCCGAATTATCTATGATGAGATAATTGATGTGGGACACAGAATACGCAATATCAATGTAATAGCCGACGGATCCATTTTACTCAGAACAGATGACAATTATCTGATTCATATTGATGACGCAGGACCTGTTTATGAGAGTTTCGATTACCCGGAATTTATGAATGAAAATACGATTGCAAGAAGATTTTCAACTATTGATAACGGAACCGATCAACCTGACCTGGCGATGAGTGGCGAGGAAATTTTCTCCAGATCATGTGCAGATTGCCATAGCATGGATCAACGAATGTTAAGGGGCCCGAACCTGGAAAACCTGGCAAACCGGCAAGTGGGTGGAATGGAGGCTTTTGACTATTCAGCAGTTTTAGAAAGAAGTGATAGAGATTGGGACAGTGAACTTTTATCTGACTATATTCTTTCGCCGCAGCAGGTATTTCCGGGAACCACAATGTCGGGAGTAAATCTCAGTGATGAAGAACTCAGGCAATTGGTGGAATATTTGTTGGAAGAGCAGCAGGAGTGATGTTTGATATAAATGGGTTGGAATCTTAGAGGGCTTTTCAAAACCGTGCTTTTGCTAAATTTCTTCGATATTACTGCGTGGGAATCGCTTCGCTCTTTTAGACTTCGGTGAGTAAAATTCTGGCTATGATGGTCGGAGTGGGTAATGTTTAAAAGTACTGCTATCGTCTGTAGCAGATTGAAGTTCCAACGTCTCTTTTTGAGACTCAATAATTCGTTCGATGGTATTCCAAGGCTGAAAGCCCTTACCAACTAAGGAGGCTGTCCAAAAAGGAACATAATAAGCTGCTAAGCTTAAATAATTTAGACTTTAAATCCCTCTCTATTAGATAGAGATGGAAATAGAGTGAGGTCAGAAGAAGATCCCTAAATTATTTAAGCCGATTCCGCGGCAAAATACTTTTTGGACAACCTCACTTTCAAGAACTTGATTCATTAATTGAACTCAGATTATTGAGGTATTCAATCTCATTAGCGTAAAGCAGTTTTTTATGTTGTTTTAACAAGGAAACTACTTCTTTTGAAAACTTAACTTGTTTATAGCGGTTAATAAGTTCGGAAATGTCAGGTTTTTTTTCGGTTCCGGTAAATGATGAACCGCCACCAAAATTACTCAATTCTGGTAAAGTGGACGATGTGAGGTTTAGAGATTTCAAAATAGTTTCTCTGTAGCTTTTTGATGTAAGCCATTTCTCGAACTCCCAGTTGTAAAACTTATTTGAGTTTTCGAATGACAAAATTTTATTAAAAAGTTCATGATCTACCGCGCTCCAGTAATTAGCCCTCCCCCGCTTTGCCCGTTTAATCAGATATTCCAATCTGCTGGCAACCAAATTCAATAAGGATCTTTTTATGTAAATGGCTTTGTCATATCGTGGGATTTTATAAGAAGTGTAAAAAGAAGAACAATCCTCAACAGATATAATTATACTGTCGCATTTTCTGATTGAGTTTCTTTTTTTATAAATCATTCTAAGGAAAACGATCATCACAATCTCATTAACCTCATTAAAAAAAATTGTCTTATGAGAAGGAGATGAAAGAAAATACTTATATGAATCATCTTTTATTAGATTTGTTTGCTTGTTTTCTAAAGAATTCGTTAACCAGTTAATAAATGCGTGGTTACCGCTCCTTCGCATCCCACTGACATAGTAAACTTTCTTTCCTCGAAATAAATACAGAATGTAATACCTGTAAATTAATTTGGCAAGATGAGTATCCAATACTGCTAAAAAGATATTTTTTAACGTCCTCATGGGGTAAAATTTCTGTAAAATTGTGATTAAAAATTGCAATGTATTATTATAAAAAGAGCCTCCGGTTTCCATGAAGGAAGATTAGAAAGCTCGCTATAGAGAAAAGAAGGGATACAATAGCTTTCAAGTTCCTTTTTTGGAATTGATGTAGTCTGTTGAAGTGGGCCGATATTTGAAACCGTGACATTCTCTGGAAATCATACTTCAATACCTATTTCACTGATGTTGCAATTTACCATTAGTCAAGAGTGGTTAGTGTATCTGATTCATAAGATTTTAATTTTGTCTCAACAGTTTAATCATACGGTTGTACGTCGCTTTAAGGCTTGGGTAGTGGAATAGGCAAACCGGAGAGAGCAACATCATTTTGGTAACATAAGTAAGTATTTTACCGCTTTTCTTTTTTCGGAAATAGTGTAGAGAAAGGATGGTGTAAATTTCATAAAGTTTAGAAAGTTCCTTCATCGTAACTCTTTTTCGAGTCCGAATATAGTAATAAATAGATTTTTCCATCTCTTTTTTAACGAATATGGAATTTCCGGTGATGCTATCGTCGTGCCTGTGGAGAATTACACTCTTATTTTTAACTCGGTAGCAGTCAACCTTATTTCTTATCCTGTCCAAAAATTCAGCATCTTCTCTGATTATCAGGTCCTCATTAAATCTGTCATGCCCAATTGCATCCTTGTGAATAGCCGTGGCCTGAGTGTAAGGTAAGTTAGTGAAATTGGGCTTGGTCGTGAGAAATTTGGAGGTCTCCCTGTGCACAATTCTTCCTCCATAATTCATTATAAAGTCAGTGCAAACAAAGCAGACTGGAAAATTATTGTCTTCAAGAAATTTAAAAATAGCTGACAAATGATCCGGTTTGTATTCATCGTCACTGTCCAAAAATGCGATATACGTCCCATTTGAGTTATCAAGTGCAACATTTCTGGCAGAGGAAGCCCCGCCATTTTCTTTGTAGATATACCTGATCCTCTCATCATCGTAGCTGAGAATAACGTTTCGGGTTTCATCCGTAGAGCCATCATCAACAATGACAAGCTCCCAATTCTCGAAATCCTGATTAAATATACTGTCAATACATCGTGTTATAAGTGACTCTCTGTTGTAGACAGGGACAACTACGCTGAAAAATGGATTCATATCACTCTTTTATTTAAAAGTACTCAATTATTAAAACAGACATATACTAATTTACCGGCTAAGCAAAAACAATTAGTATTTCCTGAAATTTATTTGACACCTAAGCTCAAAGATTAAATTTGTATTTTATATTCAGCTAAAAATTCAAAAAAGTTTTGGTTATAAATCATCCGGAATATGCACACAGTCACGATCGTGATGTATCACTACGTTAGGGATCTTGAAAAATCACGTTATCCAAACATCAAAGGCCTTACAACAGGTAGGTTTATTAAGCAGCTCGATTTTATTGAACATAATTATACTATTGTCAGGATGGAAGAGTGCCTTAAGTGCATTCAGGGAGAGTCGAAAGATTTCCCGGATAACGCTGTGCTCCTCACGTTTGATGATGGCTATATTGAGCACTTTACAGAAGTATTTCCAGTTTTGGATGAGAAGGGAATACAGGGCTCGTTTTTTCCGCCGGTACAGTCAACTATGGAGGACAAGGTGCTGGATGTCAACAAGATTCATTTTATTCTCGCGTCACAAGATGAGCCGAAGCAGCTGCTCGAGGTACTAAAAAGTGAAATAGAAAATGTACAGAGTCTGTATGATCTTGAAGATCCGGAGGCCTATTTTAGCAGGATCGATAGTTCCGAGCATCCCTACGATACAATAGAAGTTGTGACATTTAAACGCGTGCTGCAAAGAGAGCTGCCACCGATCGCAAGGCAGCAGATTGTTTCTCAACTGTTTGATGACGTTATGGGCGTGCGCGAAGATGTCTTTTCTAATGAGCTCTACATGAAAGAATCCCAGGTTAAAACGATGATCCGGCACGGTATGTTTGTGGGCGGGCACGGGTACAGCCACAAGTGGCTGAATGCTATTGATGAAGATGAGCAAAAAAGGGAGCTGGACAAAACAGAAGATTTCCTGGAGTTGCTCGGCGTTGACACTCACAACAAGGTGATGTGCTATCCCTATGGGGGCTTTAACGAATCACTGCTCAAACAAATGGAAAGCAGCGGCTTTTCGGCAGGGCTTGCAACAATCCCGGAACAAGCTGTTTTAGATGAAGAGCACAGGTACTGTTTAAGCCGAATTGATACGAATGAGATAGATGTGTAGATCGAAGCTCCTGCTTCGATGACCCTCTCCTGTCCTCTCCCTAGGTCGGTAAAAAACACACTCCATAGGGAAAGGGACTTTTTGCATGATTACTCGGCTGCAAGCAGAATTTTTACCTGAGCCGATTGGATTTTGATACTATCGAGACTCTGTGGTGAACATTGCTATCGCAACACACTCACAACCCTGTCGAACGGGGACTGTTCGGCCTACGTAAATCGAAGCTCCCGCTTCGATTACTCGGCTGCAAGCAGAATTTTTGCCCAAGCTAATTGAATTTTGATACCATCATGTCATGAACCCATTGTGAATAAGTTTCTTGCAATGCACTCAGAGCCACGTCGAACGGGGACGTTCGACCTACGTAGATCTCCCGAAAGCCTTCGGGACTGCTTCGATTATACCGCTGCCAACCACAAGCCCGTGTCAAAAAAAACACAAATACAATTTTTTATAACAGATTAGCAGTTTGTATATTTTTTAGGAATTAAAAGGAGATAAGCGCTATGATAAATAAATTATAATTCAGGATCATCAAAAAAATTTCAGGTTCATTAAAATAATATGTACGTTTTTACATTCTATAAGAGAATGCAACGTAGATGTAAAGGGTAACTTTCGGATCAGTTAAAGGGGGAGTAAAATATGATGGCCAACGTTTGGTTTATGGTGCCTGCAAGGGCAGGTTCGAAAACAATTCCGCGGAAAAATGTACGGGTGCTTGCCGGTAAACCGCTAATTCTGTACGTTCTTGAGACTATAAAAGAAGTGGCAGATAAAAGCCGGGTTATTGTCACAACGGATGACGACGATGTGAAAGATCTGGCGAAAGACTATGGGATAGTACATAACAGATCTGCGGGGGTAGCGGATGATGTGTCCACCCTTGATGACGTTGCTTTGGAAGTGGCTGAATATCTGAAATCAGAGATGGGGGCATCAGACAATGATATTCTTGTCACTGTTCAACCTACATCTCCTCTTTTATCCTCTGTAACGATACGAAAGGCGCTGGAGAAACAGCTGCAACCGGGTTGTGATACGGTTATCTCTGTAACAGATGATCGGCATCTGAGATGGACGATAGAAAACAACAATGCACCACAGCCACTGTTTGAGGAACGAGTAAACCGGCAGCAAATGCTTCCTGTTTACTCAGAAACCGGAGGTGTAATTTCGACCAGAATTGGGCATTTATTAGACCGCGAAACACGAATTGGAACGTCTGTTTCACTGATTGAAGTGGATGAGCGCGAGGGCCTGGATATTGATACATATGCAGATTGGGCTTTAGCGGAATACTGGATGAATAAACTGCGAATTGCAATTCGCGTAAATGGCGGTAAAAATATTGGCTTCGGTCATGTTTACAGAGCACTTGCTATTTCTCAAAACATACACTCTCACGACATTACGTTTGTTACAAGTTCCGAAACTGATTTTTCACCGGGAAGGGAGTTTTTAAAAAGGCAGAACTACCCAATGATTGAGATAGACTCTGACGACTTTTTTATTAATCAGCTTGATGAGTTAAAGCCGGACATTGTAATAAATGATATTTTGGATACCGATATCAACTATATTGATGAATTGAAAAAACGGGGTATTTTTGTAGTAAATTTTGAGGATTTAGGTGAAGGAAACAGGCACGCCGATATTGTGATAAATGATCTTTACCCTGCCATTTATCCAAAGGAGAATCACTGGTATGGGGTAGAGCACTCAATTTTAAATCCTAACTTTGAGATGGTTGAACCTCGCAATGAGCCTATAGGGAAAGTTGAACATATTTTGTTGGCATACGGAGGGTCTGACCCTTCAAATTTGACAGAAAAAGCTATAAAGGCTATTCAATTGACCGGGTACGATCAGGCGGTTACAGTTGTAGTTGGACCGGGATTCGAAAGTTTAGATCAAATAAATGAATATGCCGGGCAGATTAAGGGTAAATTTAAAATATTAAAGAGTGTAGATAATATGGCGCTCTTAATGAAACAAGCCGATCTTGCACTCACATCCGCCGGACGGACTGTAACTGAGCTCATGACGGTAGGCGTGCCAACGATTGCCATGTGTCAAAATATGAGAGAAATGCGCCATAATCATGCATCAAGCAACTTCGGAGTTGTAAATCTTGGGCTCGGGCAATCTATAACACCTGAAGTTCTGGCAAAGCATATTGAAATGTATCTCAACGATGAAAATTTAAGATGCGATATGTATAAACGAATGACCAGTGCTGTGCGTGACAGATCAAATTTCACAGTTGTGTCTAAAATACTCTCAGCATATAAAAAATTTAAGAACGGCAATTAGGTAGTATGGATATTAATACTCTATTCAGAAAAACGAACAAACACAGTTTTACCCGCCCCTATATTATTGCTGAAGCCGGTGTAAATCATGAAGGCTCAATGGATACTGCTAAAAGACTTATAGATGAAGCAAAGGAAGGCGGGGCTGATGCCATAAAGTTTCAAACGTACAAAGCAGAAACGATCGCCAGTAAACATAGCCCGGCGTATTGGGATACATCACAGGAGCCAACGGAGAGCCAGTACAAACTTTTCAAGAAGCATGACTCATTCTGGAAAAAAGAGTTTACTGAGTTGAAAAAATATTGCGATAAGACGGATATTGAATTCTTATCAACTCCATTTGATAAAGAAGCAGCAGATTTTCTTGATGATCTTATGCCCGTGTTCAAAATTTCTTCTTCAGATATAACCAATAAACCATTCATTGAGTATATATCTGAAAAAGGGAAGCCAGTTATTTTATCTACAGGCGCAAGCTATCTCCATGAAATTGAAGAAGCCGTTTTTTGGATTCAAAAATATAACATAGAGTATGCTTTATTACACTGTGTTCTGAACTATCCGACAGATGACTTAAATGCCAATCTTGGAATGATTCGGGGTTTAAAAAGTAAGTTTCCAAAAACCGTGATTGGTTATTCCGACCATACATTGCCTAAAGATATGCAAACACTTGAAACGGCTGTACTTCTCGGAGCCCGTATTTTAGAAAAACATTTTACGTACGATAAAACCCTACCGGGTAACGATCACTATCATGCGATGGATATTAAAGACCTTAAACAGTTTGAGAAACGTATGGATAAAGTTTTTGGGCTTATCGGACAGACGGAAAAAACAAGCCTTGAAAGTGAAGAGATCTCCCGGAAAAATGCACGGCGAAGCCTTGTAATCGTTAGAAAAATGAAAAGAGGGGAGATAATCACCTTTGATGACCTTACATTCAAGCGGCCCGCACATGGAATTTCTCCTAAACATATAGATGAAGTTGTAGGTATGGAGATATCCTGCGATATAAATCAGGATACGATCCTGAAATGGTCCCTTTTAAAATAAAAATTGCTCAAATGCGATGCTCCAATAGCCAATAATAATTTCAGCGTCGCATTTATCGAAGAAATTTATAAAACGATATTAAAGCAGATAATGAAAGACAAATCTATATTAATTACAGGCGGAACAGGTTCACTCGGAAAAGCACTCACTAAACATATTTTAACCAAATATCCGGACGTAAGAAAGCTTGTAATCTTTTCAAGGGATGAGCAGAAGCAATTTCATATGGCACAGGAGTACCCGATAGAACAGTATCCCCAGATACGATTTTTTATCGGGGACGTTCGGGATCATAACCGGCTGACCAGGGCATTTAAAGATATTGACTATGTGATTCATGCGGCGGCAATGAAACATGTGCATATTGCCGAATACAATCCCGATGAATGTATTAAGACCAACGTAGGAGGGGCTCAAAACGTAATTAAGGCATGCCTGGATACCAATGTGGAGCGTGTAGTTGCCCTCTCAACTGATAAGGCGTGTGCCCCGATAAACCTGTACGGAGCCACCAAACTTACTTCAGATAAACTTTTTATCGCAGCAAACAATATTAAAGGATGGAACCCCATCCGGTTTTCGGTCGTACAGCTATGGGAATGTGATGGGGTCGAATGGATCTGTAATTCCTTTCTTTCTGAAAAAGAAAAAAGAGGGTGTATTGCCCATTACAGACCCTGATATGACACGGTTTAACATCTCCCTACAGGGTGGGGTTGATATGGTGATGCACGTTCTGCATAACGGTCTCGGTGGAGAGCTGTTTGTTCCCAAGATTCCATCATACCGTATTATGGATGTGGCGGAGGCGATCGGGCCGGAGTGTGAAAAGAAAATTGTGGGTATCCGTCCCGGTGAAAAAATTCACGAAGAGATGATCAGCGCTTCAGACTCCTACAATACATATGATCTGGGCAAGTACTATGCAATTTTTCCGCACAGCCCCGCTTCAAGAGTGGAGCAGCTGATTGAGATGTACGATGCGAAAAAAGTGGAGCTGGGATTTCGGTACGATTCCAGCACTAACGATGTGTTTGAAAGTGTAGAAAGCCTGCGAAAGTTAATTAAAGAGCATGTTGATTCGACTTTTGAGGTGAACTAAGCATGGAATCTATACCTTATGGTCGACAGCAGATTACGGAAGAAGACATTAGTGCCGTAACCGAAGCCCTTAAATCCGACTACCTAACCCAGGGGCCGAGGATTTCTGAATTTGAAGAGGCATTTGCAGCGTATGTCGGTTCGGCGTATGCAGTGGCTGTTTCAAATGGAACGGCGGCCCTGCATCTGTGCGCAATGGCGCTGGGCGTGGAGAAGGAAGATAAAGTTATTACAACTCCGATCACCTTTGCTGCATCCGCCAACTGCGTGCGCTATTGCGGAGGGGAGGTGGTGTTTGCCGATATTGATCCCGATACCTACCTATTGGACATCAAAAAGGTAAAAGAGCTGCTTGAAGCCTCTCCAAAAGGAACCTATAAAGGTATTATTCCGGTAGACTTTGCAGGCCGCGCCGTAAACCTGGAAGCATTCAGAAATCTTGCTGACGAGTATGGCCTATGGCTGATTGAGGACTCATGCCACGCCCCGGGCGGATTTTTCAAAGACAGTAACGGTGATGCCCAACATTGCGGAAACGGGGCATTTGCAGACCTGGCTATCTTTTCATTTCATCCCGTAAAACACATCGCGGCAGGCGAGGGTGGCATGATCACCACAAACGATGAAGAGCTGCACGAAAAACTGTGCAAGCTCCGAACCCACGGAATTACCAAGAATGAAGATGAATATATAAACTCCGTTGAATTCTCGGTTGGTACCACTCATAACTCAAAACTACCCCAGCTGGTATATGGAAATGCAGGAGCTGGGCTACAACTACCGCATCACCGATTTTCAGTGTGCGTTGGGCAGCAGTCAGCTTAAAAGAGCGGATGACGGGATTGCACGAAGAAGAGAAATAGCATCCGTTTAT
>Ga0306912_1000805_pt1 | contig 16763 bp, 19 predicted proteins | sample AntRauFillE10628_FD_190443 | JGI IMG/M metagenome (GOLD analysis project Ga0306912, IMG submission 190443) | Saline lake microbial communities from Rauer Islands, Antarctica - Metagenome Filla E10 #628 (v2) (version 2) | ecosystem: Environmental > Aquatic > Non-marine Saline and Alkaline >... | reverse complement strand
TCAATATGTGAATTGTCTGTTGGGATTATTACATGCTAACAGTTAATGAGTGAAGAACATTTAAATTTTACTTAAAACCTGAGTTCGATTAATTAATCAAGTTATACAAATCCCCCTTCCCCGAAGGCATCCCCTGGGGAATATCTCTTCGTCAGCCGACGGGAGACTTCTGCATTCGTTTTTTATAATCGAACTCAGTTTTAAAAAATCTTCAATTTAATAGACACTGGAGTACAAGTGAATATTCAAATTGTTAAAAGTAGGGTAATAATTTAAAAATTTGGGTATCATAATTTTTTTAATCAGCTTTCAAATTCAATAAACAGAAAGAAATGGCTACAGAAACATCTTCAAAATCACAAAGAATATATGAGGCATCATTTGAACCCAGAATCAAAACATACATTCATGCTTTAGTCATTCTTCCATTAGTTATTACAATATTTGGTATTGTTCTGATTCCATTCTGGCTTCTGTTTGGAACAATCTATCTGAACAAATATTTTGATAACCTTCATTGTGAACTCACCACCCGCTCACTCAATTTTAAAAAAGGTGTTCTCTTTACAGTGGAACGGACGATACCGCTTGATAAGATTCAGGATCTGACGTTTAAAGAGGGGCCGTTACTCCGCTATTTCGGGCTGAGTTCCTTGATGATTGAAACAGCCGGAAACAGCTCAACAAGTATGACCGACATGAAACTTATCGGTATTGTGGATGCGCCGGAGTTTCGCAAGATGGTGATTGAACAGCGGGATGATATTACCTATAACCGGCCCGGCACAAGAGAGGTTGACTCTGGTGACAATGAACATCTGCTTCTGCCACTGCTCCAGGAAATCTCGGAGACTTTAAAGCGAATAGAAAAGAAAGCATAAAGAGAGGTAAATCTGTCTTTGTTGATCGGTTTTATTAATATAAATGATCATCATGCTAACTGGTTTTTGTTTCTGGCGACAAGCGATATCTTTAATCAAATAAAAAAGATCATCAAAGTTTAGTGAAATGAAGCAGAAAGACGAGTTGTATCAGTCCATCGAATGGAGAAATGGCGGTCTCTATATTATCGACCAAACCAAGTTACCGGCTGAGGAATCTGTAATTCATTTAGAGAATGCAGAGCAAGTTTGGGACGCATTTCGTCAGTTAAAAGTCCGCGGGGCACCTGCAATTGGGATTACGGGCGCATATGGGTTATATCTCGGAATCCGAGATTTTGATGGAGATGCATACAGTGAATTTATGAAAGAGTGCAGGCGACTGGCCGACTATCTGAACTCGTCGCGCCCAACAGCTGTGAATCTCTCATGGGCACTCAGCTATATAATGGAAACTCTTGCTGGTCAAGAGGCAAAACCTCTGCTTGAACTAAAGCAGAAAATACTTAAGACCGCAATTTCTATTCACGATGAGGATCGAAGACTTTGCAAGACAATCGGAGAAAACGGAGTAGAACTTGTGCCAAATGGCGCTAATATTCTGACCCACTGCAATACGGGAGGTTTGGCAACCGGGCAGTATGGAACAGCGTTTTCAGTCATTTTTCACGCGCATCAGCAGGGAAAAGTGAAACAGGTGTGGGTTGATGAAACTCGCCCGCTTTTACAAGGGGCACGGTTAACAACGTGGGAGCTTCAAAAAGCATCCATTCAGCATTCACTAATCGTGGACTCCGCCGCCGGATTTTTAATGAGCAGGGGCAAGGTCGATATGGTTATTACGGGGGCTGACAGGATCACGAAAAACGGAGATACCGCAAATAAAATCGGAACATATATGCTATCGGTACTCGCCAAAGAGCACGGAATACCGTTTTACGTGGCTGCTCCATATTCAACACTGGATATGGATTTAGACAACGGGTCGCAAATTGAGATTGAGCTTCGTGATGAGAAGGAGGTCACAGCATTTAACCATCAGAAATCATCCCCTGAAGGGACTAAAGCGTATAATCCCGCTTTTGATATTACACCGCATCAAAATATCAGTGCAATTATTACGGAAAAGGGCATCATATACCCTGAGTTTGAGAAGAATATTCAGGAAGTTTTTAAAACGCCGCGGGAGTAGCGTGGTCTGCAGTACATTTGGTCCCGTAAACCCATGTTATTTTCCCTTTTCCTACACATAGCATGTAAGGTCATAAAAAAACTATTCAGCTGGAAACCTTTGTATCTTTGTGGCTTTTCTTGAATTGGAATTTCGTGGTTTGCCCCTCTTTTTATACCACTCCAATAACTCTTGGCGAGTCAAATCTTTAGTCTCTTCGTAATTCTTGTTACGAATGGCGCGAATCATTTGTACGGTATCAAATTCTTTATTCTTCATAATTGGTCACCTCACGTGGTGAATAAATATCAATGGATTTCAGACCATTTTCAATGTTAACGGCATTGATAATTTTTATAGTGTCAATTGGTTTGTTTAAGGTAAAATAACCAGCGCTTCAACTTGGACTTGGCCGCTTATCGCCTTTATTGAGATTTATCAGAGTTGCAGTAAATCAAGCTTTTTATCGCTTTAAAAGATAGAAATGACCAAACCGGTTAAGCGCTGTACCGTTGTAATCTCAGGGATAAGCCAAATGTTTCCGCCTGCTATTTAATCACATCAAGTACTTTATCAGCCAGAGAACGGGCGTCTGCTTCGCTTTTTCCTTCACTATAAACCCTCACGATGGGCTCCGTATTTGATTTCCGGAAATGAACCCATCCCTCATCAAAATCAATTTTCACGCCGTCGAGGGTGTTGATCTTTTCGTCTTTAAATTGTTCAGCCACTTTTGCGAGCAGGTCATCTGCATCCATTCCAAGATCAGAGAGCTCAATTTTTTGCTTAACCATCTCGTAATCCGGCAGAAAATTGCGGTACTCAGATGCTTTCAGTTTACGTTGTGTCAGCAGTTGAAGAATCATGGCGGTTCCAACCAGTGCATCTCGTCCGGCATGAAGGTCGGGATTGATAACGCCACCGTTGCCTTCACCGCTGATAACAGCGTTGTGTTTCTGCATTGCTCTTACAACATTGATTTCACCAACAGATGCCCTGTGGCAGGTATGTCCGTATTTTTTTGAGATGTCGTCAGCTGCGCGGGAAGATGAAAGGTTCGTTGCCGTGTCGCCTGCCTGATTGTTAAGCATAAAGTCGAACGCGGCTACCTGTGTGTATTCTTCGCCAAAAAGCCTTCCGTTTTCATCAACAAGCGCCAATCTGTCGGCGTCAGGATCCGTGACAACACCAAGATCACAAGCATTTGTTTTCAGGAAGTCGCAAATCTCGGTGAGATGAGCGGGGAGGGGTTCCGGATTGTGGGGGAAGATGCCGTTTGGCTCACAGTTCAACGGATGAACAGTAACGCCAAGTTCTTTAAGCAGAGCGGGAAGCGCGTTTGAACCGGCTCCGTTTACAGCATCAACGGCAACTGTAAACTTTCGTTTTCTAATCAGGTCCGCGTCGATATACGGGAGCTCAAGGATTTTCTGAATATGATAGCTGATCAGACTATCATCAATTCTTACACTTCCGATTGCATCATATGTACAGTATTCAAATTTTTTCTTTTTTGCGATCTCCAGCACTTTCTCACCCTGCTTGGGAGACAGAAATTCACTTTTGCCATTCAGCATTTTAAGCGCGTTCCACTGCTCCGGATTATGGCTGGCTGTTATGATTAACCCTCCCTTCGCGTTATGCTTTAATACACCCATTGCGACAGTTGGAGTAGGTACTACGCCTGCTTTGACGACATCACAGCCCACACTTTGGAGTGTTGCACAAACAATATCCTCACAAATTTGTCCGGTTACCCGGGAATCCCGTCCTACAACAACGGTTCCTCCCTTGAGCCACGTACCATATGCAGCCGTGAATTCAACTATATTTTGTGGAGTGAGGTGCGTTCCAAATATCCCACGAATACCGGAAACTGAAATCATTAATGCCATAGGAAAACTGAGTTACTTTGTAAGTTGTTGGTCAAAAACCGGTCGTTCAAATGGATCCGTTTTAGAACCCTAAGGAACTTACCTGTTGCTGGTATTGATATCAATTATAATGACGCCATAGGGCTAAAAATTAAATTAATGTGGTTCACAACCAATTCATACATTTTCAGTTTTTTATAGTATCTTTGAAAGCTATTTGCGGTGCCTTCTTGCACTCATTAATTAAAATTTCTCGTTTTGCAAACCTGGAAGTATGTCGTAGCTGTTTGGATGACTCTGGTCATCATTTCCGGTTTTTTAATTCCAATTCCGGAAATAGATATTCTTGAACAGTCGGCCCGTAATTTGTTCTTACATGTTCCGATGTGGTTCACGATGATGGTGGCGTTTAGTACAGCGTTCGTTTACAGTGTCCGCTATTTGAACAGTGAAGATATTCGATTTGACCGTAAAGCGGAAACAGCAACGGCAGTAGGACTCATGTTTGGGATTTGCGGCCTTCTGACCGGATCGCTCTGGGCACGATTCACATGGGGTGCCTGGTGGACGTTTGCAGAGCCGCGAATGAATCTCGCGGCACTCTCGATGCTCATTTTTGTAGCATATTTTATTTTAAGATCAGCTTTTAACGATGAGGTGAAACGGGCCAAAATATCAGCTGTTTACAATATTTTTGGAATTACAACGGTCCCTTTTTTACTGTATATCATTCCACGGCAGCTTCCGAGTCTTCACCCGGGCGCAGAAGGTAATCCGGCGTTCAGTGAAATTACAGCCCCAGAACTCCGGTATATTTTTTACCCGGCCATCATTGGATTTATCGGTCTGTCTATATGGATGATGGATATTTTAAACAGGTACAAAAAAATTAAACAGTTGAGCAGTACAAAAAATGAATATTGAACCTGTAAAAGATTTCACCCAGGCGACCGTTGATACACTCACGTCGAGTTATTCAGACAAGTGGTCCGGCGCGGGCAATGCTGAACAATCATCAACGTTTATACAGTTCATGAGCTCACACGAGCTGATCTTTGTGGTTCTTGGCGTCAGTTTAATTATTTGGTTTGTTCTGCTCTTTTTTATCATCAGAGTAGACAGAAAAGTTTCAAAACTTGAAAAAACAGTAGACGATAACAGCAAATGAATTTTAAATTAATACTTGGTATCACATCCATTGTACTTTTCACATCGCTATTGATGTACAACTTCGGTAATAGCATCGACAGCTATGTAAATTTTGAGCAGGCTGAAAATCGCGGCTCTGCCCACGTGGTTGGTTCATGGGATGACACACGGGAGTGGGGCTTCTCGCGAGAAACCATGCGCTTTACATTTTATATGAAAGATGAGGATGGTAACGTGAGACGCGTTGTTTACCCAAAGCCCAAACCCAATAATTTTGAACAGGCAACGCAACTTGTCGTCATCGGAGAGATGAAAAACGATGTGTTTTTTGCCAATGATATGCTGATGAAATGCCCGTCAAAATATAATGACGCAGATGAAGCAGAATTTACACAAGCTGAACAAGGATAATCCTCTATGATTGGCACTTTCGGGCATATATTTTTATCTGCGGCGTTTGTAGCGTCGATTGCCGCTCTGATTGCATATACTCTTTCTGCTTATAAAAACAGCAGTTCGATGGAAAGGTTGTCAGACTGGCTGTGGAGATTAAAAGGCGCTTCGCTTATCATCTCGTCAGGAATTCTGATTTATCTTATTATGACGCATCAGTTCCAGTACTACTATGTCTGGAACTACACGAGTCTCGACCTTGAACCGCAGTACCTCTTTTCAGCATTTTACGGTGGACAGGAGGGGAGCTTTATGCTCTGGATACTCTGTTCATTTGTAGTTGGCCTTGGGTTGATTAGATGGACCCGCCCGCCATATAAAGCACCCGTAATGGCTGTGATGGCTTTGACGCAGGTGTTTTTACTCTCTATGGTGGCAGGCTGGGATCTGTTTGGGATGACTCTGGGTGCGTCGCCGTTCAGAACGATAGCTCAGGAAATGCCGAACGCGCCCTTTATTCAGGCAAATCCGGATTTTGTACCCGCCGACGGATCAGGGCTTAATGACCTTCTGAAAAGCCCGTGGATGATGATTCATCCACCGATTATTTTTGTCGGCTTTTCGATGATGACAGTGCCTTTTGCATTTGCAATTGCCTCGCTTTGGACTAAAACGTACAATGAATGGATTCGCCCCGCAATCCCGTGGACGCTGGCTGCCAACTTGTGCCTGCTTACAGCAATTTTTCTTGGCGGCTACTGGGCGTATGAAACGCTCTCGTTTGGCGGTTACTGGGCGTGGGATCCGGTGGAAAATGCTTCCCTGGTGCCATGGATGATTGGGACAGCGGGAATTCACGCGATGATTATCCAGCGAAAGAGTTCCAGAGCGCATAAAGCCGCCCTCTTTCTCTCTATTCTCGCTTACATCGCTGTCGTTTATCAAACATTCCTGACCCGCTCAGGCGTTTTAGGCGCTCAGTCTGTTCACAGTTTTGTGGATCTGGGTCTTTACGGTCAGCTTCTGCTCTTTATTCTTGTTATGACGCTAATGGGAATCGGGTTTTATCTCTACCGCTATAAAGAGATTCCAAGTCCCGAAAAAGAGTCAAAGATTTTGAGCCGTGAGTTCATGACGTTTACCGGTTCAATGCTCCTGCTTATTCTTGGACTGGTTATCATATTTGGTACAAGCTCACCGCTTATCGGGCAGTTCTTTGTAGAGAACCCAACTCCGCCTGAAATCTCATTTTACAATCAGTGGAGTATGCCCATTGCCATAATAATGGCAATTTTTACCGTTATCGGGCAGCACCTCTTCTGGAGAAAATATACATGGGAAACGCTTGCCGGCGCCATGGTTCTACCGCTCGTGCTTACCTCAATAGCATCAGTAGCATCTATAATTATGGGTGATGTCGGTAATATCTCTTATATGATTTTTATCTTTGCGGCATGGTTTGCCATTTTTGGAAACGGAGCCATTCTGTTCGATCTGCTGAAGCGTAAACCCAAACTTATTGGGGGAGCGCTCAACCATATCGGGTTTGGTGTTCTGCTTTTAGGAATTATAGCCTCATCGGTATATACAGAGCCACTGCTCGATCAGCGTGCAACGAACTATAACAAGCGTGTGGCTGCAGGTACTGTCTTTGATGAAGAAGGTTTTCCGGTCACTCAGCCGGTGGAGATGTTTGAACTTAAAATTGATCAGCCAAAATTGGTGAACGACCGATGGATGGTTACCTACGAAGGGTACAATGTGAGCAACGCTCCAAGGCCGGGCCAGCAGTCATACAGGGTTAAGTTTGAGCCGATAGACGGCGGGAGCTCCTTCTATGTCGATCCGGTGGTTTACCCAATGCTTACGACCTCAAGCCGTGCCAATGTCGAATGGTCAGTTGATCCGCATGTGCGAACGGGCATATTCGAGGATGTCTATTTCTATGTAGCCGGCAGTAAATATGTTGAGAAAGAGAATGAGCGCGTGTCTGAACAGAGCCAGATGATGCCTGTTTCCGGAAATCAATCAGCTGAGCAGGATACGACTCAAAAAGTGGAAATCGCCAGGGGAGAAACAATAGAAGCCGGTAATTTTTCACTGAAATTCGTTGATTTTCGACCAGCTGCGGAAGAACAGCTTCCGGAGAATACACAGGTTGGTATTCGTGCGCTGGTTAGGGTAGAACACATGCCATCCGGCAGCGCCTATGAAGTTGAACCTCTTTTCGCTGTTTATACTGAAAATGATAGAAGCTTTACGTACTCACCGCCACTGAAAATAGAGGCGTGGGACATGGACTTGCAATTCACGCGACTGCTGCCTGAATCTGAATCTATAGAAATCAGTATCGACGGGCCGATAGATGATTTTGAAGAAGACTGGGTCCTGGTTGTTGCTGAAATCAAACCGTTTGTTTCTGTCGTGTGGTTTGGCACCTTTTTATTGATGATCGGCTTCTCAGTATCGATTTTGCGTCACTGGTCTCGCGAAAAGAAAACGCAGGACGATTTTAATGATGACGTTGATGATTATGAATTGTGAGATAAACCAAAGGCATTTCATCCCAAGTACCTATCTATGAAGCACGTACTTAAAAAAGCAGCAACATGCCTTCTTACCACAATGATCATTTTGATCATAGGATCCCCTGTTTATGCACAAAGCCAGCCCGATCCCCGCGGATCTTTTCTTCGTTCACTGGCTGTTCCGGGGTGGGGACACTACTATAATGACTCAGATAACTGGACACGTGGTAAAGTACATCTCGGTGCAGATATTATAATGATTGGCACCTGCTTTGGCCTGAATGCCAGGGCATCTAACCTTGAGGGACAATATCAGACATTCGCGCGGTTAAACGCAGGGGTCAGCATTTCTGACAGAAGCAGGATTTTTCAGCTGGCAATTGGCGAGTATAATAGTCTTGAAGAGTACAATGACTTTCAGCTGAGAAGCCGAAACTGGGACCAGATACTCCCGGACACTCAGGAAAACCGCTGGCAATGGGAATCAGCAGACGATCGGGAACGCTATTCAGACCTTCGTGAGACGAGCGACAGGGCGAGAAATCAGTTGCCGGCTATTGCCGGGCTCATGGTCGTTAACCGTGTTTTAAGCGCGATCAGCGCCTACAGACGGGCACGGGACATGGCAACCGGGCCTGAACTGACGCTGCTCCCGGCATTTACTGAAAATTCGCACGATGGAATTGTTGCAAATCTATCGTTCAGATTCTGATGATGGATCGCTGGAAACTCGTGTTTGAGTATGACGGCACAGATTTTTCAGGCTGGCAGCGGCAGCCGAATGCCCGTACTGTTGAACAAGATATAGAGACAGCCTTTTCGACCCTGTATCAGGAAGATATTGATATTATAGGACAGGGACGAACAGATGCCGGTGTTCATGCCAGGGGGCAGGTTGCACACGCAGATCTACCGCATAAATTTACATCAAACCGGTTGATTCATGCAATGCGGGGTCTGTTGCCTAAGGATATTATTCTGCTTGAAGCCGATATAACTCACAATGACTTTCATGCACGGTTTAGTGCAACGGCAAGAAGTTACAGCTACATAGTGTTGCAGCGGCATAGTCCGCTAATGCGAATGCGAGCCTGGAGCTGCGGCTATCGGCTTGATAAAGCTCTGTTGCACGAGATGGCTCAGATGGTGGAACAAAACCGGGATTTTGTTAATTTCTGTATCCCTGATGAGGATCAAAATCTTACGACGGAGTCTGCTATTATTCGCAGCAGCTGGACTATCGAAAGGGACGTATACATATATGAGATCAGCGCCAACCGTTTTTTAAGGCATATGGTCAGGCGCCTCGTTGGGACAATGGTACAGGTTGCGGCCGGTCGACAAACAATGGTGTCGTTTCAGGAGTTGCTCGATAGTAAACAGGTCACCCGAAAAGGTCATTCTGCTCCGGCTCAGGGGTTGTATCTCGACTCCGTTACCTACTCAACAGACTAATTAAATTTATTAAGCTGAGTTCGGTTTAAAAAAATGATTACAGAAGTCTTCCGTCGGCTGACGGAGAGATATTCCCCAGGGGATGCCTTCGGCGAGAAGGGTGTTCATTGGGTTTTTCAAAATTCTGATGGACATCCCCCTTTATTCGCCGCGGGCATCCCTATGGATCTTCGGGGAAGGGGGACTTTCTACAACTTGATTTATCAATCGAACTAAGGTTATTAACTAACGAAATGGCATGGGAAAAACAGATCATGAACTAATTCAGAGCGGCAAATCTTCTTTTAAGATTGAAGTGCCATATAAGCTTTTTGAATCAGGGCCGGGAAATGCTTCTAAACCGCTTATTGTATATCTGCATGGGTTCAATCAAACTGAACACACGTTTCGGGAAGATTGCAGGGATCTATTGCAGGTACAGGCGTATCACCTGTTTATTCAGGCTCCCTATCCGATTTACGACCGCAGAGGTAAAAAACCGGTGTCAGAGTGGGGGCGTTCGTGGTATTTATATGATGGACATCAGGATCAGTTTCTGCGTTCTATGGATCATGCATCAAGGTTTATAGACCAAATTATTGAGAAGACAACACATGCTACCAAATCAACCCGTACAGCTATTATAGGTTACTCGATGGGAGGCTACCTGGCAGGGTATCACGCTATTAAACGGCCTGAACAGGTACAAGACCTTATCATTTGCAGTGCAAGGTATAAATCCGAGCTGCTTGAGGGTGATTATAAAAAAATAAATCATCAAAGCATTTTAGCTTTACACGGAAATGCCGATAAGAGTGTAGACCCCAATCCACAGAGGATAGAAGTAGAGGGTTTGAAGAAGCACGGCATAGACGCTACATTTGTAGCTCTTGATGACACGCACAAATTTTCTCAGGTATTTACAGAGAAAATATTGGAATGGCTTAATGATAAAGGCTATACTTGAATCCAAATATCGCATTTTATTAAAATTTCTTTAATTTAGACGGTTGAAAAAGACCACTATTTGAATCACTCTTATGACTGTATCAACAGAAGAAAAAAAAGCAATGAGCATCCTCGTAGTAGAGGATGATCCTACAGTTCGAACGCTGGTTAAAGCTATACTTGAACATAAAGGTAATTCAGTATCAATTGCTGAAACAGCCGAAGAAGGTGAAAAACTCGCGTTCTCTGATGAATTTGACATGATTGTTCTTGACTTAAGGCTTCCAGATGGCAATGGTTACGACGTCTGCGCCAATATACGGGAGCAAGGTATCGTAACGCCTGTTCTTGTCTTGTCAGCCGAGCATGAGACTGACGTGAAGATCAAAGTTCTGAACGTAGGAGCCGATGATTATCTCACGAAACCGTTTAACAGCGAAGAGCTGATGGCAAGGATTGATGCAATTGCCCGGCGTAGTTCCAAAGAGCTTGAAAAGGAACTCTCTTGTGGTGATATGAAAGTTGATCTGATCAACCGTCAGATGACTATAAAAGGTACTGAAGTTCCGCTTACTAACAATGAGTTCAACCTGTTGGTTTACTTCATGAAAAACCGGGATAAGGTTATCTCCCAGGAAGAGCTTGCTGAAAATGTGTGGGATATTCACTTTGATACGCAGACTAATTACATCAATGTCTACATCAGTTACCTTCGCAAAAAGATCCGCGAGTATTCTGAGTACGAATATATTGAGACAATTCGAAAGAAAGGCTTCCTGTTTAATTCGCATTCAAAAAGCGAAAAGCAGAACTAATAAGGTATTATTTATCGAGCTGAGTAAAATAATATACTACTGATCAGGACTTTACTATTCTTCTTTATTTTTATCGATACTTTACTGACGTGGTTTGATACATCTTGTTACCTGTTACGTAAACCCAATAACTAAACCTGATTCGTTTAACCGCAAGAATAGGCCAGAAACATTTTTGGATAAGTACCCGGAATTGGGGAGATAAGCACTTTCAGCGTTTGATAGGATCGATCATAATACCTGCATTACGTATTCGCCTACGAATCCCTCCGCTATGTTTCGGCTCACATCGTCGCCTCACCTATGGATGAAGCGAGCCGTATTTGGTTGAAACCTGAGTTCGATTCTTAAAATTAAAATCGGAAGTCTTCTGTCGGCAAACGGAGAGATTTTCCCCAGGGGATGCCTTTGGCGAGAGGGGTGTTCATGGTTTTTTTTCAAAATACTGATGAACATCTTCCTGATTCCCCCTTTTCTCGCCGCGGGCATCCCTTCGGAAAAGGGGAGTTTACTTTTACTTTTTTATGAATCAAACCCAGGTTTGAAATGCATCTTGCGTGGGGATATCCCTCCACTCCGTTACGACTCATGTTGTTCGCCTGCTCTTCGGTACTCGGTATGACAGGGGTGCGTTTGTCGGAAGGACAGTTCATTAAGATCCCAAATATTAAGGAATATTTTCTGCGCCGCCAGCTTCATATCACTTGCATCGTTATATGACGCCGGCCTTGATATCTGACCGCTCGTCTCTGAAAGCGTTGAACATCAATAGCCCCGGACAGCGCCCGGTGTGTAATGTGGAAGATGAAAATTATCCCGAGGCGTTATATCTAATCTTCTAATTAGAGTTCAAATATCTGTCGAGGGTTTTATGATCTTAATTATGGAAATGGTGACGTTTGTGACAAACGAAAACGACATACCATCATTCCACCATGTATAATCTCAATCTTTTGGTGGATACGTTATTACCGCTACGTTTAATAGAAGGCATCCCTACTATTGTGCCATATGGCACTAAGGAAGGGGCAAAGTATACTAATACTCTACTCTTTATTACCTGTATGATCGGTATCCATAAGGGCTGTCTCTTTTTATCGTTATAACCGTGCAGATGCCACTAACTCGATCATAGCGGTCAGTTGGTGGATGACCAAGAGATACACCATATTGTCAACCCGGTACATGCCTGAATGTTACCCATTTGACTTCGGTCTTGAATCGGAAAACGGGTGCGCTATTAACAGAGGGAGATTAAACAGTGCTCTGGCACTGCAGAGTGACGAATTTGAATGCAATTCATAGCTGAATTAAACGGATCAATCATATCATTATTGATGGGTTTCAGTTAGTCAGTATTTAAAATGAAGTCTGTTAGAATAATGTACAGTGTAGCCCAGGTTTATTTATCCGGGTCTTTAACTCAACTTCCGCAAAAGTTTAAAAATCGGCTTCGATTGACCTTAAATGATGATCAGTAGACGCTACAAACTAAGTATCCTTCATTGTTGGACTTATGAAGCACTAAAGATTGATGATTGAGTAAAGACAGCCCTGCCCCTTGGGATCCCTGTAGGGAAAAGGGCGCAAGCCTCACAAGGACGATTAGCAGGCTGTCGCCCCCATCAGGGCTTGCATGATAGACCCGGTTACCTGCTCATAGGGCGATTGCCCTGTGTTGGTGATTTAGCCCACTTTGGGGCTACCTTTAAATGATATCAGATAATTCATGGTGAAGAGTCAATGTCGCTCTTTACCTTGTCAGTTAAAGCTTATCTTCGTAGTTACTTCTCTATTTTGCGGAAGTTGAGTTAACACCGATGCCTAAAAAGTGCAGAGTGTACAGCACTATTAAGAATGCAAAAAAGAGAACAGCTTGTTGGTTATGGCTGATTTCAAAAGCAGGAAGATACGATTGGTCTATATGCTGATGAATAAGTCTGTTGAGGGTGTGCGTACGATGTAAAATCGTTCCAAAAAAATAGGCACGTATCACTGCTGATCTCATGCCTTGGAGTTATTTTATTTCAGAACAAAGAAAACTATAATCAAACAATCCAATCTTTCACCAGGTACGATTAATCCATTGAAGAGAGTGTATTTTTGGCAATCTCCTGGTACATCAGGTATTCTTCCGGAGTAACGTCAGCAAACAGGTAATTAAGGGGGTCTATAGCCTCACCATCCCTGTAGACTTCATAATGCAAATGCGGGCCGTTTGTAAGGCCTGTATTTCCGGAGTACGCTACAAGGTCACCGCGTTTAACTTCACTGCCAACACGAACTCCATCCGCATATCCGGAGAGGTGAGCGTAACGGGTTTCAAATCCGAATCCGTGGTCAATGATCAATAAGTTTCCGTAGTTTCCGTTACGTGATGCATACTTTACGACACCGTCACCGGTTGCAAAAAGATGCGTACCAATGTCAGCCCTGAAGTCAATACCATCATGCATTCGCTTATATTTAAAAACCGGGTGAACGCGCATGCCAAATCCACTGAGAAGTATTCCTTCAAGCGGACGAATAGCCGGTATATGCTTCAGTCTTTCCTGGTTCTGATTATAGTAATTTTGAATTTCGTTGAAGGACATCTTTTGTACGTTCACCCTGCGTTCCAGATTGTCAATTCGGGAAGCAGTCCATTTCAAAATTTCTGCTGCATCCTGGCTGTAGAGATCATAATCTGAGTAAATATCGGTACCACCAACACCGGGCTCACGTTTTTCTTCCGGAATGGGTTCCATTCCCAAAACCGATCGGTACATTTCGTTGTCCATATCCGCAATTCCATCGAGTTGCTCTTCAAGAGTTATAATGGAGGTCTTCGTATGTTCGAGCTGGTTCGTAAGCACACTATTCTCGGCTTTTAGTGCAAGTTCGGCCGGTGATCCAACATTCTGTGATAGCGCTGCAAGTCCTATACATGCGAAAACTACACTGCTTACAAACCAGATGGAAAATGTGTGCAAATATCGTTCACTCTTACCGTAATTTACGGGTACGAATTTACACTGGTCGTCGTCGTAGATAAAATGTTTATTAGTAGACATGATATATTCATTTCCTAAAGATAAAAGCCAATAGAAAGATAAAGAATCCCGTATAAACATTAAGATTTTCTAACCTTCTATAGACAAGAGTATTCTGAAGCCGATTTGTTACTCAAAATCTCCTTCAAAATACTCAACCGCTCTCTCAGGCATCTCACGGCCTAATTTTTTCTTAGAAATATGTGAATGGACTTTATTTTGGAACTCTTCCGCTGCATCATACCCATAATGTTTCAGCAGGTAATTCATTGCTATAACCTCAGCAATTACAGTAATGTTCTTCCCTGGAGTGATGGGAAGTTTAATTAAAGGGATGGACGTGTCCAGAATATCAATAGTTTCATTATCGAGACCGGTGCGTTCAACATCTGCGGTCTCTTCCCAGAGAGAAAGTTCAAGAATTACTTCCAGCCGCTTTTGGTAACGGATTGACCTGATGCCAAACATTGACATCACGTTGATAATGCCAAGTCCGCGGATCTCCATGAAATGCTTGTTCATCTCGGTCGCAGAGGCGATAAGTATGTTGCTTTTTTTTGTAAGCATCACAATATCGTCTGATACAAGGCGGTGTCCGCGTTCAACCAGGTCAAGCGCCACTTCACTTTTGCCGATCCCTGATTTACCGGAAATAAGAATACCAATTCCGTACACATCTACCATGGTACCGTGCACCATGGTTTGAACTGCAAAGTAATCCTGCAGAAAATCCCGCAGTAACATCATAAATTTTGTGGAATTAGCTGATGTGTAGGCTATGGGAATATCATGATTACGGGCAATTTCCAGGAGATTTTCGTCAAGGGTATTTCCTGCAGTGCAGATGATGACGGGAATATTAAACTCTGCCAGTTTCTTAAAAGATTCTGAGCGTTCTTCCACGGAAAGGTGCTTGAGATACAGAGACTCAGTATTTCCGATGATCTGTACTTTTTGATGGGTGAAAAGCTCCAAATAACCCGCCAGGGCCAGTCCCGGTCTGTGCAGGTCTGCACCTGTCACAAATCGCTGGCCCGCGATATCTTCGCCTTCAACGAGCTGAATTTGGATTTTTAATTTGGAATTCAGCCGGTTAACGAGGGTATCTACCGAGATCTTTTCCTTACCGGGAATTGGCTTTTGATTTTTTAAGGGCATGGCTGGCCTGCTTACTGACGGTCGTAATGTTTGGTTTTATATTTTCGGATTTGCCGGACAGCGGTATCAACGGCACTGTTGATAGCCTGTTCATAGGAGGGAGCCTCCTCTGAAATATTTAACAATTTCTTGGGTACTTTCACATTCAGTTCAGCTTTATAGGGATTTTCATCGTTCTGACCAGGCTGAAGAACTATATCACATACAATAATTTTATCAAGAAACTGATCTAATTTTTGAACAGCATCAAGACTGTACTGCTTCAGGTCCTGACTTGCATCAAAATGTCGCGCTGTGAAAGTTGTTTTCATAAATGTGTCCTATATGATTAATGTTCTGCCCTGGGATGGGCTTGATTATATACGTTCTTCAAATGTTCAACGCTGGTGTGCGTGTAGATCTGAGTTGACGATAAATTGGTGTGACCCAATAGCTCTTTAATGACCCGGATGTCAGCACCTGCATCAAGCAGATGCGTAGCAAAACTGTGCCTGAGAACATGGGGACTTTTTTGCGATACTTCGCTTGTTTTCTCAATAAACGATTTTACAAGACGCTGTACAAATCTCGGATAGACCCGCTGGCCTCCCGGTGCGATAAAGAGAGCTTTTTTTGCATCCGCATCCGTCTTTTCACCGAACAGTATGGGTCTTGAATTCAAATGTGTTTGTAAAGTATTGAATGCCTGTGTTCCTAGTGGAACAATCCTCTGTTTATTGCCCTTTCCTTGTATTAGTGCCTGTCTTTGCTTGAAATTCACATCAAGTAAACTTAGCTGAACAAGTTCACTAAGCCGTATGCCGGTGCCGAACAATAGTTCAAGAATGGCGCGGTTTTGATGATCATCAGGCTGTTCTCCGCCGGCAAGCTCCATCATTCGATCTATGTCTTCCGGGTTAATGGTTTTAGGCAGTCGCCGTTCTTTTTTGGGTACCAGCAGCAGGTGCGCAGGATTTTTTTCAATATGGCCTCGTTTGTAGCAGTACTTAAAGAACGATCGAAGCGAAGCGACCTTTCTTGCGATGGTGTTTCTGGCTAATCCCTTTTCTGAAAGTTCACCCAGCCAAAGTCGAATATCAAGACGGCTGATGGAATTGATGTCTTCACCGCTGCTGCAGGTATCAATTGATGTTTTTAAGAACTCTATGAACTGGAAAATATCTGTTTTATACGATAATCGGGTGTGTTTTGAACTGTTTCGTTCAATTGTGAGGTACCGCAAAAATTTTTCAACAATCTTTTCCATTGGAAAGTCTTAAGCTATTTTAATAAAGATACCAACTTATTAAGTATCAACCGTGAATTATTGCATCATTTACACCTTTCGGTCTTTCCATACTACCTTGCGCCCCAACACGTGATCTATTATTGAATAGAGAC
>Ga0306912_1000798_pt1 | contig 16895 bp, 20 predicted proteins | sample AntRauFillE10628_FD_190443 | JGI IMG/M metagenome (GOLD analysis project Ga0306912, IMG submission 190443) | Saline lake microbial communities from Rauer Islands, Antarctica - Metagenome Filla E10 #628 (v2) (version 2) | ecosystem: Environmental > Aquatic > Non-marine Saline and Alkaline >... | reverse complement strand
AACAACACCCCACCGATAATCAACATGACCGCCCACGGGATATGCGTACGAATCGACACCATCGAAAAGAACACACCAGAGAACACTACTAAAAAGAAAGGATAGAAATTCTCCATTACTTTGTAGTATACCTGCTGACTACTTGAGACGACTGATTTCATACACTGCTTCAGACAGGTACCACTATTTTCGGCTGAGTAGCCAACTAAGGTAATTATAGTATGTATTGTAGATAGGGTACCCCCTATGCTATACTACAAGCATATGAATGATACCAAGAAACAAATCATCGACCATATCAGCAGACTCGAAGGTCAGCTGGCTTCGGTCAAAAAGGAATTACAACAAGACACTGTCGACTGTGCAAAAGCCAGTACTACCCTACTCTCGGCTTCACGGTCGTTTGCTGGCTTACGACAAAAATTTACCGAATCATTCCTGATTAAATATTTTGTACCAAACGTAACCACCAGAGACCAAGAATTATTTGATAAGTTAACCGCCTTAATCAAAGGCTAAATATGAAACACATAACCGTAGAGGCATTTAAAGAAGTACTTGAAGCAGAGAAAAACAACGACAGCGTTGATTTTATCAATGTCTGCGAACCAGCTGAATACAAAGAAAAACATATTCCTGGAGTCAGAAGTACTCCACTTGGCACGCTTGAATCACGCGTGAGCGAATTTACCGACAAAAAGACGGTGTACGTACACTGTCGCAGCGGCAAGCGAGGGCAGCAGGCTATCGCCAAACTGCAAGCTGCTGGTGTGACCGCTGAACTGGTAAATGTCGAAGGTGGCATTATAGCTTGGGATGAGGCTGGTCACCCGACCAACTCACTGAGTAACAAAATGCCGCTGATGCAGCAGGTGTTACTAGCTGCTGGACTATTGATACTGATTGGGTTCATTGGTGCACACACGATTCATGAATCATTACGTTTCATCATTCCGTTTGTCGGAGCTGGTTTAACGTTCTCTGGTCTGACTGGCTGGTGTGGGATGGCGATGCTGTTATCAAAAATGCCTTGGAATAAATAAAAAACATACCTATGGAAAACAAACTACAGATACACCCTATTTTTGACACCGACTCTCATACAGTGACGTACATTGTTTGGGACCCTGAAACCAAGAAATCGGCAGTGATTGATTCGGTACTGGACTACAACCACAAAAACGTCGAGACAGACACCGCGCTGGCTGATGAAGTGATTGCGTTTATTACACAACACGAACTAGACAACCAGTGGCTGCTCGAGACCCACATGCACGCTGACCACCTGTCGGCCTCTACCTACCTCAAGGAAAAAATTGGTGGCAAAAAAGCCATCGGTGACCAGATTGTAAACGTACAAACATACCTCAAAGAAGCCTTTGACCTTAACGATAACTTTAAAACTGACGGCTCACAATTTGACCAGGTGTTTGCCGATGGTGAAGAATTTATGATCGGTACTATTCCTGCCAAAGCGGTACACACGCCAGGCCACACACCGGCAGACATGGTCTACGATATTGGTGGAGTACTGTTCACTGGAGACACGCTGTTTGCACCGGACATGGGGACTGCTCGCTGTGACTTCCCTGGCGGTAGTGCTAAAACTATGTTTGATTCGGTGCGAAAAATTCTAGAAATGTACCCAGACGCCACGCAGATGTACCTGTGTCATGACTATCCAGAAGGCAAAGACCGTGAACTAGCGTTCACCACTACCGTCGGTGCGCAGCGGAAGCAAAACATCCACGTCAACGACACCATCACCAAAGAAGAATTCATTACACTCCGAGAAGCTCGCGATGCTACCCTTGATCTACCAACCTACATCTTCCCATCGGTACAAATCAACGGTAACGCCGGCACCTTAACGCCAGGCGAGTTTATCAAACTGAGTTACAACAAAAAAGTTTTATAACCTAACCACTATCACACTATGAAAATTATCATTGCACTGATTGCGACCCTGGGACTAGGCGGTGTTGCCGGCTGGTCCCTGCACGAAGACTCGGCACTGACTGACACCAGCAACCCTGAAGAGGTCCAGGTTGTGACCGCCGAAGACGTCCAACCTCTGGCTGAGGATTTTGTTTCCTTGCGACCGGCACTTGCCGACCTACCTAGCCAATCGCTATCAGCAGAAGAGCAAGCTGGCCTGCTGTATATGCGCGAGGAAGAAAAACTTGCTCATGATGTATACCTGACACTGTACGACGCCTGGGGATTGCAGATATTCTCTAACATTGCCCAGAGCGAACTAACCCATACCGAAGCAGTACGTGACCTACTGGTAAAATACGACCTAGCTGACCCAGTGATAAACAACGACATTGGTACGTTTACTAACCAGGAACTACAAACATTGTATGATGACCTAGTAGCACGCGGCACAGCGTCATTAGAAGAAGCTCTGATTGTGGGAGCGATCATTGAAGAACTCGACATACGCGACATTCAAACAGAAATTGGACGTACAGATAACTCTGACATTGCCCTGGTGTACGAAAACCTCATGCGTGGATCACGTAACCATTTGCGTTCATTTATGGCACAATTAGAGTCACGAGGTGGCACCTACCAACCTCAGTACATTTCCCAAACTGATTTTGACGCAATTGTGCAGTCAGCCAAGGAAACCGGTGCCGGCGGCAGCCATGACGGACGTGGCCAAGGCAGAGGAAGAAATAATTAATTACCTAACACATACATACTATGAAAGGATTCATCACTAACATTGAAAAAGACACCCTAGAAAACACCGACTACCGGCGGGTGCTGTACACCGCCAAAAATAGTCAGCTCGTACTCATGAGCATCGAACCTGGTGACGAAATTGGCGAAGAAGTCCACGAGCTAGACCAATTCATCCGCCTAGAAGCTGGATCAGCTTCAGTTGTCCTGAACGACGAGTCACATGACGTACCAGCAGACAGCGCTGTCATCATTCCAGCTGGCGTCAAACACAACGTCATCAACACCGGTGACCAACCGCTTAAACTATACTCACTATACGCCCCACCAGAACACAAAGATGGAACCGTACACGCAACCAAGGCCGACGAGCAAGAAGAACACTTTGACGGAGTGACCACCGAGTAACGTAAGCATTACCAAACGCTAACACTTTATGCGTATGAACCCTGAAGAACAGAAAAAAGCAGCCCTACAATTCCTCACTGAGCCCAATCGCATCACGGCCGTGATTGGTTCTAGCCCCACTGACGGTGATACCCATGTAGCAACCGTATTTTATTACGTTGATCAGGACCTCAACTTCTACTTCGTAACCGCCACTAACACAACCAAACACCGTAACTTACTAGAGAACCCTAACGCGGCTATTGTGGTTGGGTTTGGACCTTCGTACACAACCATCCAGGGACAAGGTGCAGCTCGCCTACTCGACAAAGGCTCTGCCGAGGAACGTGAAGCCATCGCCAACATCAAACACCGACTACAAAACCACAACGACGATACCTGGCCACTGTTTCAATTGGACGCCTACGAGGGTGAATCTATCGCCGTGTTTAAACTAACCCCACAAAAACTACAACTACTAAACCTCGAGTCCAACTGTGGACTGGCGGTAACAACAGAAGACATCTTGCAGATTATCTAATCACACAACTAGTCACTTTTCTTTGATGCGACCTGAGTAGTAGCTGCTTGTAACGCAAACAGCAGAATTGCTGTACCGATAATCAGACTGCTTGGAGGCAAGTCAACATAAAGGGCTGCAAATAAACCAATAGTGACTGACACTACCGATGCCAGGGTAGAAAGTAGCACCAGCTGTTTAAATGAGGTGGCTAGCCGACGAGCAGTCAGTACCGGAATCACTAATAGCGCCCCAATCAACAGACCACCGATGGTTTTAATCCCAACCCAGACAACAATCGCTAGCAACCAGAAAAATACCAACTGCACTACTTTGGGCGTACTACGAAACGGCACTAGGTACCGCGGGCTCTGTGTAGCCCCCAAAAGTGGATACCACAGGCAGTACACTACCCCAGCCACCACTGTGGTTGAAACAAGTATAGCTATGATGTCGATGGTAGTAAGAGTTAAAATACTCCCAAACAGATAGTTTTCAAACGAAAAGACCGTATCTCGTGCCAGATGTACAAAAGCCAGCGCGAGCGCAAGGCCTCCACTCAAAAAAAACATCGCCAGCGCGTCTGGGCTGTACGTACCAGAATCCAGTAGCCACCAAATCAAAGTACTAACGATAATCAAAGCCGGTAGCGCACCCCACCATGGACTAGCTCCAACCAAAAGCGCTGCACCAATCCCTGCCAAGGCAACATGGGCAAACATATCTGACGCTATCGATTGTCGGCTCTGCACCACAAATGGGCCGAGTATCCCCGTCAAAATTGCCATAGATATTCCACCAACAAATGCGTACTGAATAAATGTATACGTGAGTAGTTCCATATTTAACAGTGGTGATGAATAGTTTGATTAGACTGACTGCCGCTTGCTGTGAACTGCGATGGATGACAATCAGTGTGCAATGTCTGATTGAGACACAGCACCTGATCACTCAGCGGAAGCACACTGTCGATATCATGTGACACCAGCAAGACTGTCATCTTGTGACCTTGTTGCAGGTGACGAATCAATTCATACAAACCAGTCCTTGAAGCATAATCAACCGCCGCCAGCGGCTCGTCAAGCACGAGAATAGTCGGTTCACCTAGTAGTGCACGCGCAATCGCAACCCGTTGCCGCTCCCCACCCGAGAGGCTAGTGTAAGACTGATGTAATTTTTCTTCTGCTACACCAACATGTCTGAGGGCTTGCTCAAAATCAATTTGTTTTGGTTGTGGCTGTGCGTTATAGAGACGATTAGTAGCAATCGACAGATACTCATAGACTGACATCGGTAGCTGATACTGATCGTCCATCACTAATTGAGGGATGTACTGCACCCGTTCACCAGGACTAATAACAACTGACCCGTCATACTGCTTATCGAGGCCTAAGATGATTTTTACCAACGTAGACTTACCCGCACCATTTGGACCGATTAGCGACACCAGTGACTGCGGTGCAATCGAAAAACTGACATCGTCTAAAAGCCGGCGAGATCCGACGGCTTTAGTGACACTACCAACTGTGATGACTGGTTTATTCATTACATTGTAGGGCAACAGCAAAGGTTCTGAGGTTATCTTCCATTAGCGAGAAATAGTCAGCCCCATCAGGTATCACGTATGAGATAGGATTGATACCTAGTGTCTGCAGTCCAGTCTCACGGGCGAGCGTTTCTCCGTAGGCAGTGATACTGTTTTCCTCTAGTAATATAGCACCAATCCCCTGTGCAGCTTCCGTACGCAAATCAGCTAGTGTCGTGGCTGACGGTGTGTCTTGGGTAGATAGTCCAGCAATGGCATGGACCTTGAAGTCATAACGATCACCAAGATACCCAAAGGCCTCGTGTGAAGTAATAACCTCATCAAGTGCACAGTTCGCTAAACGGTTTTCGTACTGAGTATGCAGACTCGTGAGCTCGGCCTGCAGAGCAGCTGCGTTATTCATATACGTATCAGCGTTTGCTGGGTCAAGCAAAGAGATTTTTTCTGCTAAGTGAGCTACCATCTCGCTCATCAATAGCGGGTCAAGCCACGTATGTGGGTCATAGGCACCATGGTCATGGTCCTCCTCATGATGTTCGTCTTCATGTTCATCATGATCTTCTTCTTCGTGAGAGTGTTCAGAACTGTCACCATGCATCTCATCTGCATGTTCATCCTCCATATACACCTCTGCTTCATGATCATGACCACCTTCATGAAGATCTATATCATCCGTAGCAATAATCACGAGCACGTTGTCCGCTTGTAAACTAGCCTGCACATCGTCGCCCCAAGGTTCAAACTCAGCCCCTTGAAGCACTACGACATCAGCTTGTTTGAGTTGTACCATATCTTGGGTACTAGGCCTGAAATCATGTGGGTCTCTCCCCGCTCCGATGTTTGTCACCACACCCAAATCACCCACAATCCGTTCCATAGCAAACTGTAATGGATAAAAAGAGGTAGCAACCGCTAGGCCTGCGTCACGATCAGAATCCTGATTTTGACTGCTCGCTAGTAAAAAACCACCCCCAATCAGTAGACTGGCTCCAACAATAATTCCGACTGTTTGTTTCATCATAAATCTAAGTAACGTTGTAATATTATTTGCAAATGATTCGCAATTGCGAGTATAGCAGATTGATGCTAGTATGCAAATGATTCGCATATGAAAACCAGACTAACCAAAAAACGTCAAGCTATACTAGACGCCTTACGAGAAAAAAAGGCTGCTCTTTCAGCCGCCGAGGTCCACACCCTGGTGCCAGACATTGATCTAGCTACGGTATACCGTAACCTGGAATACTTTACTCAAGAAAAAATGATCAAAAAACTGCAACTTGGTACCCAAGAAGCACGCTTTGAATTCCAGCACGAACCGCACCACCACGCTGTGTGCGGACAGTGTGAAAAAGTAATTCACTTTACCGCTCCTGATAAAAAAATTATTAAACTATTAGGTCTTGAGGACTTTGATATTGAAGAGCTTGAGGTCACTGTGCGTGGAACCCATACACACCACCTGGCATAATTTCATTACATATTATATGTGTACCCTCTGTGGACTTCCCTCTTCCCATACCAATGTCGTTCAGACCCTGGGGTACCTAACATTAGCTTCGTTTACCCTAACAACTTTTTTAGGTGCATGGTTAGTAGTCACGAGCGGACAAGTAAAAATATTTTTTAAAAATGTCAAAATATTCTTTGTTAAATACTTGCGGCCAAAATCAAGGTGACCTGATTTAGCTTAGGAGTTATCTTTTTTAGTCCTACGAGTCCACCAAAATCCCCCACCTATCAAGAAGAGTAATCCAACTACATATAACGACCAGTTGTGGTACCGAGGAATAGTAATGGCATCAAGAGACCCAACCAGGTCCTGGTTGCTGGCTGTAGAATCGTTTGTGATCATTTCTACCCCTAATAATTCTTCAAATTCTACAGTTGACGGCCGTTCAAAGAAGGCTACACCCGGACCGGCCATGGCTAACACCTCCCCGTTTTCATCCAGCGTCAGGTAGGCATCGAGCGTACCGTCGTCATCGGTATCATGCGCCTCTAGAACTACTGTCCCATCTTGGTATACCAGCGTCACACCATCATGCTCTGACAGCACCAAAGAATCGCTAGCGTAATACAACACCCCGCTGTCTTTTTCTGCTGACGAATCATACTGCACTACCATGTCCCCTACGGTAGTTTCACCACCAGTTTGAGCAGACACTAGAAGTGGCACCGCTAGCAATACAATAAATAGTCGTTTCATACTTACTCGAGTTTATCTTTACACTGGTCTTCTAAATTTGCTTTGACCCTCTCGTATTCTTGCACCTTCAACTGCTGCATATTGTTATATTTTTCTGTGATCAGTTTTCGAGTCCCGATCAGGGTTCTACGCAGCTCAGCAGCCTCAGCGTAGCTAGAGGCCAGCGCTTCATCTACAGCGTTGTTAGAGAGGTGTTGGGTGCGCAGGATCTCGATCTCTTCATCAGAAATATCCGCACTTGGTATCACCGCGCCGCGAGCATCTTTCATAAATTGTTTAGCGATATCTGCCGGGTCCCCCACACTCTCTAGTGCCTCGAGGGTTGCGTTCCAGGCCATCGACTTTACTTTGCCTTCAGTGGTACTGGTGTCGATCTGCAGGTTCTTTTCGTGTGGCGGTATCTGTGACTGTAGTAATTTCAGACCTGCCCCAACTCCCTGTACGACGTTATCTAGGTCAACCAACTTCTCGACTGTTCCTTTCATCCCTAATCCACTTTTGATTGTAGAGTAGGTCGTGTACGACAACCGCCAAAAGGCTTTGAGTAGGTTCACTTTTACATTTTGCACAAGGGCTGCTTTGTAGGCTCGCATTTCAAGACGCAACTCAGCCATGATCGCCATTTCGTATTCAATCTCGTTTGCTAGTGCGACCAATTCAGCAATGTCGTTAAACTCACTGTTGAATTGCTGCACCTCCCAGCTGATGTCAGTACCTGACCGCCTATCTAGGTCAGAATACTTTTCCCATTCTTGGTCAAAATTTTCAAGTGCCTCCCTACACTCTTTAGCTGCAGCAGCATCTGCATCGGACTGCACACACTTTCCACCCTCTAACACATCTCCGTCAGTGCACGTCGTGCATGACCAGTTAGCCGTACTCCAATACCCATCTGACGCCAGGCACCTTTGAGCTTTCTCCTCGATCAACACTCGGTTCCACTCACGAAACGCATCCTGCACATACGCGTGGGCCGTACTCGGGGTCATGTCGACCTGCTCACAGTACTCATTATGAAACGCACATTTACAGTACTGAAAATTCATGACTGGCCCACAGTACGAGTCTTTCACACTTGGTACTTCATACTCACTGATCTTTGTCGCTGCCTCTGCATAGGGCACCAACAAGATAAACATCATCAAAATAGATACAAATGTTTTCATATACTTTTAGTATACGCCTACCCTAGTACAGAGCAAGTAGCGTTGCCCCGGAGCGTTATTTACTTACTCTGCGTACCAATCGAGAACCTCTACGTTGATATTTTCGTTTTGTGATTCAACTAGTTCACGGAACCGTTCTAGATCAGCAAAACCGTCACGCCCTCTGTAGTGGTAAGGGTACACCGTTCGTGGTGCGAACCCCAGGACCGCCTCGGCAGCTGCGTCGACGTCCATGGTAAACGGTAGGTTCATAGACAAAAACGCTACATCAATATTTTCAAGTGCCAACATTTCTGGCGTGCCTTCCGTATCTCCCGAGAAATACACTCGGGTGGTTCCATCATCTAACACGATTCCGATGTCACCACGCGACTGCGGGTGAAAGTCTTGAGCTTCTGGCCTAGTGTTGTATGCGGCGACAGCTTCGAGGGTCAGTGGGTTGATAGTCGTAGTTTCTCCAGGAGCCATCGTCACTACGTTAGCAACAATCCCTTCTGGCAATTGGTCGACTACGTCTTGGGGTGCTACTAGTGTAGTGGTTTCACTTAGCATCGCTGGGAGATTGTCTTGGGATAAAAGGGGTCAGGTACCTTTCTTCGGTCTCCCCTTTCCTCTGATCGTGCCTTCTAATTTATACCTCTCGATCATCCTGTCACACCAAACAGTCTTTCCAAATGGTTTTCCTTTATTGACTGAGTACCTGGCTGATTCTAATTCACTTGCAGTGAGAGGTGTCTGTATAAATTTTTTATAATCTAGGGGTTCTGTTACTGGCCAAGTAGATAGAAAATGTTTAACAAGCTTCTGTTGTCTGTTGTGATAACTAGAAAACCTCCAATTTTCAATATTTTTAACTAGTTTCGCCCGCAGTGGGTTTCGCTCTACGTACCTGATCACTGTCATGAGATGATCATCTTTTTCAATCAAGAATGATTTATACCGACCTTGATATAAGTGACCACTGCCGACAGTTTTATTTTGCACGTGCCAACGTTGCGTATGCGTCAGGGTGAGCCACTGCATAAATTTCTGCAAATCACCATCATCACGTGGGTGCACTACTAAATGAAAGTGATTGGGCATAATGCAGTATGCGAGCAAGCGCATGTTGTATTTTTCAACTCCGGCTATCAAGATAGTTTCAAACAATTGATAGTCTTCCTCCTTAAAGAAGATCGGCAGTCTAGCGTTTGCTCGATTAATCACATGGTATATTTCACCACCAACGTCTACTCTGATTGCTCTGGGCATGTGATGATTGTATCATAAAGGTACCTGACCCTATTTCTGCGTCTACTCTGATTGCTCTGGGCATGTGATGATTGTATCATAAAGGTACCTGACCCTATTTCTGCCTGACCCTATTTCTGCCGACGCTACAACAGTTATCCCACACACAAAACCAGCAACGTGCGTAAATATTTGGTTTTATAGGTTTGTCGTTTTTCATGTCATTCTTTGTAGGAATCAAGTGTCAAAAGTAACCACTTCCTGTGCCTTGTTGAAAATATCAATCTGAGCTTCGACATCAACACGATTTATCAACCACCCACGCAACTCACACTGATGAATAAAATCATTAATACGATTAACACCATTAATTTCCTTCAAAGTCACTACCAGACCGAATTTAATACCTCCATCACGTTTATATAATCTTTCTTTAGATTTGATACTAATACCCCACATACCGTTTCCGTATACTTTGAGTGGCTGAACTCTGGGAGTAAGTGGTTTGCTGATATGTTTTGTGTTATCCCACTTACGATAAAATTTTCGAGCCGTCCCCTCATATATGTAGTGCTTCTCACCATCAGCGACACTTTGTCTATTCTTGTTTATTGAGTCAATCTTATCGTGGTTTACACGACCAAAATACACATCCAACTCAGTGTTGGTGTAATCGACACCTTGGTTAATTGAGCAACTTGGGAAATAGCAAAGGGTCGCTTTTGCTACAAAAGGATGCTTATCTTTATGAATTGGAATTGGTAAGTTGTATGTATAAGTATCCCACTTCTCCGAAATACCAGTAATCACAAACTTAATCTCATCGTCAGCCGCTTGAACAATATCTTCAATACGAGTAGGTACCACCCCATGACCAATCAGGGGAGCCAAATCTACATTGCTCCCGACATTGTTCCAGCCAGTAGCTGAATCTACAATCATTGCCTTTGCTACCTCACGACTAAGACCCAGCACCTCAATCAGATATGCCACTTTTCTGGTCACCCATGGGGCAGCAAAAGAAGTGCCTGTACGACGCGCTTCACCCATCGGCGTACAGACACTAATTCGGTCATCTCCATCACCACCAAAAGAACTAATATCTGGCTTATTAAAAAATGAGAGTACTAATCCTCTGCGAGAATATGAGGCTGGCTCTCCCTCCTTATCAACTGAATTAACTATAATAGAATTTATTGAATCCGCTGGTGAACCAATTCTTTTCTCTGGTGTCGTATCATCATCTTTTTTATTAGTTCCAGCCACCACAAAAATAACGTCATTTTCAAACTGAATCTTGTCTAAGATAGCAGCTTCTGGAGAAATAAAGTTTTGATTGATTTCTCGATCAGAGCCCAACGACAGGTTCCATACTTTGATATCTGGATTAGCGACAACAATTTCCTGAATTGATTTCATGATAGTAAACGCACTGTATTGACCTTGTACTGCAACACCAAAATGTCGTACTCGAAATCGTCCACAGCCATCATCAAGTTCAGGGTTAAAAGCTGGCCCATCAACAATAATTGACGTGACTGATGTACCGTGAAAATAATCCCGTGGTTCGGTAGGAATTTCTTCGTTAATCATCTTCTTAAATTCTACCCATTCCGAAAAATACACGGAATCATCAAACAGCGTATCAATGACTCCAATAATTGGTTCACCGTTTGGGCTGTCAATTATGATAGCTGTTTGATTTTCTATATCTTCTACCACATATTCATAACTTAACTTCGACAAATCTTCAGTTGCCATCGCAATCAGGTATGGTGCATTGTCTGTTAATAACTTAATCTCTTCAGGATATAAAAGTAAAGTGGTATCACTCAAAATCTTATCTGATTGAACAGTAATACCGATTCGACTCATTAGTTCAGCCAACTTAGTACTAGTTCGATAGACAGTAATGATTGACTGTTCATCAATGTTTGCAGTGTTGTCTGGAATTTTAAAACCTTCAACATAATGAATATCTACTATCACATTACGGAAGTTTGTCTTACCAACACCATATTTGGCATAATCAATAGACTTGTGTCCCAAGCTATCAATCCCATCATAAGTAATTGACCCACCAAACTCGGCGTCAAGTAACTTGGCCGCACCGCACAACTTTTCTATTGTATCAACTATCACACCCGCTTCTACGTGGTGAGTGATGACATGCTTTCGAATTTCTTCATCAGCAAATCGCGCACCCACCACCGAACTGTTTGCAGAAGTACCGACCGCTAACAATCCCTTGATTCGATTACTCTTAGCAATAACATCCATGTAGCAAACATCAATCAAGCAACCTTGAATGACTGTTTCGTCAGACCAAAAAATACTCAAAAGCGCTAGCTGTTCGGCTAGTTTATTGAGTTTTTGAGAAGTAATTGCAGAAGCTTTTTTCGGTATATTTCGAGGCCCAGGTTTACTGCTGTGCGGCCGCTCTTGCATTGTTCCTTTCAGTTGTAGAATATCGTTCATACTTAGACATTACAAACTGAGTTCTCTAGCTACTTGGCTTTTTGAAATGTCGGTAAGAATTTCGATGTCCCGGACAGTAAACCCTTTACTCTGAATATTTTTTAAATCAAGTGCATCTTTTTCAGGATGTATAGCTTCGTAAAGTTTTTTTAGATAGTCGTACTCACTTTGTGGATCACTAAAAGCTAATGCTGTTTTAATCATGTTCTTCAGGTCACCTGGGTATGGTATATGATCCATGGTGAGTAAGATTTTACGAAACAGCCTCATATTTCGACCAGTAGATTTAAATTTTGGCAGAAATTGACTAAGTATAGATTCAGCGACTTCAATCAAATCGTCAGGACTGTATCGATTAAAATTCACTACCAAATCAAAGCGTCGCTGAAGTGCTTTGTCGAACTGTTTATACAGGTTAGTTGTAGCAATAAGAACAATATTGTCACTTATTCCATCGAGACCTTTAAGCATCGAGGATGTCACACGACCCATTTCACGCAAGTCATTTGAGTTTATCCGATCAAGAGCAATAGCGTCTACCTCATCAAACAGTATGATCACCTGTTCTGGTTGAGGCAGGTTTTTTAGTTCAGTAAAAACGGATGCTACGTTCTTAGAGGTCTGGCCAAGCTTGCTATCGATCACCATGTCAAAGTCGATAGAGTACAATTCACGTTCTAGAATGCGAGCCACTTGTTTGACTGTTTCTGTTTTTCCAGTACCAGGATCACCTTCAAACAAAAATTTAGAGATGCCAGCTTTGTGCCCAATTGAATTTATGATACCTATTACGTCTTTTTGTATCTGCGACGGAAGCGGTAGTGTGCTGTTATTTGAAAGATTTACTTTTGTGGAAAATGGTAGATTATATTCGTTATCCTGAGGTACAAAGGTATTAGTTCCTGAGAGCAACGCCATGATGTATTGCGCTAATTCTGAATCACCAATTGAGTCAAAATATCTAGCAATATCGTACGCTTCTTTCTTGAAGCCTGCCTCGTTATTCTCAGCATGATACTTGATGAGATTCAGGATATTCTTTTTTCGCATTTGCTCTTTCATATCTGTAGAATACCATATCTTGGGACAGTAATATATGTAAATGGGACAAAATTGTTCATAACCTTAATTGAGATACCTCTCTTTGAGACAAACCTTTTGATCTGAGGTTTGACCAAACTTCCATATGTAGTCATATTCTTCAAGGGTAATTTCGTGTAAGCTTTTATCATATTAACCACTAAGCGCAGTAGCGCGAAACAAAATATATGAGCGTATCAAACAAAGAGCAACTACGAGGATCACTTGACGAGGTGTATAAAGCCATCGAACATTGTGCCAAGATCAAAATCGAAGAAATTAATAAATCCTATCCGTACATCGACTTAAACCGAGAAGAACACGCCATTTTGAAAAAGTTAATCGAAACTGAAACCGGACATACAGCACTTGAAAAGCTGTTAGTCGATTACGGAAAAGCAAATTTGACTGCGACGTTAACGCACGTCGCAGTAACAATGACAAAAAGTCTGGCGGATTAATAAGTCGTGCAGACGAAGAAATGGACGCAAGCAAGTAATCTAATTCCAACGAATGATTGATTTTTAAAAGTGAATATGACTTAAAACAACACTATTTGCACTAAAATCGTTGCTGTTATAATTAAAGATACAAACGAATAGGAAGTTCTCGGACGAGTGACCTTTTAGATAAGGGCTCATGCACAAACCAACCATTGTTGGCGTGCATGAGCCCTTTTTTCGTTATTAATCAACTAAGCATTAACTATCATGCAACCAACACAACTGGTGTGGCGAACCGAAGAGCGAAAAGTAGGCTCCCTTCTGCCACACAAGAACACGCCTCGAAAAATTACTAAGGAACAGACCGAACGCTTGAAGCAGAGCCTAGAACAGTTCAACCTAGTGGAAATCCCTGCCATCGACACTGACGGTACAATCCTCGCTGGGCATCAGCGCATCAAAGTCCTGCAAGCTATCGGACGAGGTAACGAGACAATCGACGTACGAGTACCCAACCGCAAGTTGACCACTGACGAAGCTGAGCGCTATATGATCGGGAGTAACGCCATTCACGCAGATTGGGACTTTGACCTTCTTAAAGAATTCAATGTCAGCCTACTGGTAGACTTGGGATTCGACCAGAAAGAGCTAGACGACGTCTGGAACAAAGCCCTCAAGAAAGACTTCGACGTCGAGAAGGAGCTGAAACAAATCAAAACACCCAAGACCAAGCTGGGCGACGTTATCCAGCTCGGAGATTGTCGACTGATCTGTGGTGATTCGACCAAATCAGAGACACTCAAGCGACTATTCGGAGACGAGCAAGCGTCGATGATTATGTCTGACCCGATATACAACATCTCAATCGACTACAACAAAGGCATCGGTGGCAAGCAGTCGTACGGCGGAACGGTAGACGACAGCAAGACAGACAAGGAATACAGAGAATTCCTCAAGTTGAGCATGGAAGCAGCCCTAGCGGTAACTAAAGACAACGCTCACGTCTTCTACTGGTCAGATGAGACATACATCTGGCTCATCCAGACCCTATATCGAGAGCTAGGTATCACCAACAAGCGAGTGTGCTTGTGGCTCAAAAATGGACAGAACCCTACCCCAGGCGTGGCGTTCAACAAATGCTACGAGCCGTGTACCTATGGCGTACGAGGTAAGCCGAAAGTGGTCAAAGGTGTAAACGACCTTAACGAGGTTATGAACGCTGAGATGACTACTGGCAACGAACTTATCCAGCAGGTACACGACCATTTCACCGTTTGGCCAGAAGCTCGACTTTCAGCTAAAGAGTACGAACACAGCACCATGAAGCCACCTGCTCTCTATGAGAAAGCGATTCGGCGTTGTACCAAGATGGGTGAAATCATTCTCGACAGCTTCAATGGTTCGGGAAGTAATCTAATGGCGGCTCAGAAACTGAAACGTCGAGTGTATGCCGTCGAGATTGAGCCGACGTTCTGCGATTTGACCATTCGACGTTTTGAAGCAGAAACTGGCATCAAAGCTCAAGTAATTAGTCATGAAGAAACACTACAAGGAGAATAAATTTCTCGAACAATTAGAGCGCATTCCGAATGTGTCGCTGGCTTGCGAGAAAGTCGGACTAGCTCGCAATACTATCTATCGCTGGCGTAACGAAGACAAAGCGTTTGCTAAGCGAATGGATTCAGCGATTGACTCAGGTACTGAATCAATCAGCGACCTAGCTGAAAGTAAGCTCGTCAATCACATCAACAACGGCAACATGCGCGCTATTCAGTATTGGCTTGATAACAACAAAAAAGCGTACATCAAGCCACGAGACAAGAACATGTGGAAGCCTAGTTTCACTCCAGTGACGAAGATTGAGATTGTAGCTCCTGAGGGATACGAAGTGAAAAGTAACAAAAAGTCAGACTAATTAACTGGCTTTTTGCCGTATCAGTCTACGTAAACATTTTCTCGATAATCGTCCGCCAATCTTGATTAGATAAACCTCGAGCGACTGAATGTGGTGTTATCGCGGTTGTTGTGTCAGTACCACGAGCTAGATACAATCTTCGAGGATTTACTTCGATAAACGGAAATGCAGTCAGTTGTTGCCAATCTTCTTGGTATGAAAGTGAGTAGCAGATTACGTATTTTGGTTTGTGTTTTTTGATTAAATTTCGTAGCGCTTCAATTCGGTCTGATTTGTATGTGTCTAAATAGTCTTTGCGTGAAGATAGTCCTTCAACATCAGACTCTGCGTATAACCAATCTTTCTCGGCAACTGATTTTGAAGGTAGCGGCATCAGCTCTAACAGAGCATGATTGCCGTTTTTTCGACCTAGTCTGTTAATCTGAAATTCTCGCACTTCTTCTTTCTCAGCATGTTTTTTCGTTTCTGCGTATAACAACATTTCAATTAGACGTTTATATGTTGGTTGAATTTCCGCTCCTTTCTCAAACCAGATAACATGACCAGGATCTACCTTTAAGTCATCATAAATGTCGCAGATTTGCTTATGAGCGGTAGCGGTGAAGCGGTCATGCAGTATTTCTTTATCTTCGTTATAGCCTTCTTCCATACCAATAAACCAGTATGGGCTGTCGAGGTTGCCGTAACCCCAAAAGTTCTTAATACGTTCTTGTATTAATATCTTAAACTTCTCCCCGAAGGGAGTTTCTTTTGTATTCATAAATCTAGCGGGATTTAGTTATTAAGTACTGGGATATCAAAAGGCTCCCAGCCATTGCTATCCAACCTTTCGATCAGACACATACCTGTTTCCAGATATGACCCGCTAGAGTGACTCTGACTGGGAGTCCTTTGATCTCTAGCGGGTTTTACGACCATATCCTATTGCGAGGGGTTAGGCCTTTGTTGTAATGAACATAATAGCAAATTACTGCTATTAATAACAATCGTATCGCTAAAACAGTCTTTTGCTAAGCGAGTATGTGACATTTATTCTAGTCTGCATAGCTATACACCACATCTAGGTCTGTCAATAATATATACATGATCGAAGGAATAGTTGGGGAGAAATTAAAATATTGCTTATACGCAAGGAAAAGTACTGAGAGTGACGAGAGACAAGCTTTGTCGATCGAATCACAAGTGAATGAAATGCTACAGATTGCTGAGCGTGAGAATCTTGAGGTGGTA
>Ga0306912_1000796_pt1 | contig 16898 bp, 16 predicted proteins | sample AntRauFillE10628_FD_190443 | JGI IMG/M metagenome (GOLD analysis project Ga0306912, IMG submission 190443) | Saline lake microbial communities from Rauer Islands, Antarctica - Metagenome Filla E10 #628 (v2) (version 2) | ecosystem: Environmental > Aquatic > Non-marine Saline and Alkaline >... | reverse complement strand
GTGACATCGAGCGCGCAATCTTTCTTCCCACACAGCACTCGTTTGGGTACCACCCCCTGCACAGACCACGGAACACGGGGCCTACAGAGGGGGTCTGTTCGCGCCCTTCGCGTGGCCCATCCCCGCAGGGGTCTGGCGGACCCTTCGAACTGGAAATATGCAGCCCGGCCGCCCTGTTGGGGCCCGCCCTGATGGCTCGCAAGAAGACCCCGCCGAAGCTGCTGAACCTCACCCAGGCCTCGAAGGAGCTGGGCGTCACGCGCCGCGCCATCCGCAAGCACTTCAGTGACGCACCCGAGCTGAATCACGGCACCGCGCACCGGCCGCAGGTGGACCTCGAGGAGCTGCGCGCCTGGCGACAGGCCAACTGCAGCGACGCGAAGCGCCATGGGTCGGCGCGCCACCTGGCCGGATCCGGGGATGACGCGAGCGTCGACAGTCGCGAGGACGTCCCGCCGGTTACCGACGGCATCAGCTACAACGAAGCTCGCCGGCGGCGGGAGGTGCTCCGGGCCCGGAACGAGGAGATCGTGTACCAGCAGAAATCGGGTGAGCTGATCCCGGCGACCGAAGCCCTCGAGCTGGTCAACGGCGCTGCGCGGTTTCTGCGAGAGGGGTGGCAGACCCGGGCCCGTCGGCTGGGCACGAAGCTCGCCGAGGCGAAGAGCTCGCGGGAGCGGACCCGGATGCTGGTGGCCGAATACGACGATCTCCTGAACGACTTGGCCGATCGCTATGGGGGCTGAGGCTATGTCCGCCGCCGAGGATCTGCCCGCAAGCGCCTGGCTGCGCGAGCGCTTCGCCCGGGCCATCCGTCCGGTGTCGGATCTGAGCGTCGATCAGTGGGCTGAGCGGGAGCGGGTAGTTCCCCCGGAGAGCGGATCCCCATACCCGGGGCCGTGGCGGCATGAAGTCGCGCCCTACCTGGTCGAGATCATGCAGGTGCTCTCGTTCAACCACCCGGCCAGGAACGTCTGGATCAAGAAGGCGCACCAGACTGGCGGGTCGGAAGCCGGCCTCAACTTCTTCGGCTACTGCGCTGACGTCCATGCCGCGCCGATGCTCATCGTCCTGCCGACGATCGAGGAGGCCTCGAAGTACAACCGGATCAAGCTGCAGCCGATGATCGATGCGACGCCCGCTCTCGGTCCGCATCGGGTCCGCACCCAGCAGGCGCGGGAGGTCGGCGGCTCCACCGGCAGCTTCAAGCGCTTCGTCGGTGGCGGGTTCGCCCAGCTGACCGGTGCGAACAGCTCCTCCGGCCTGCAGATGGTCTCCGTGCGCGCATCGATCTTCGAGGAGATCAGCGAATGGCCCGCCGATGCCGGCGATCGCGGCGACCCCCTCGAGCAGGCCGAGAAGCGGAGCACCGCCTGGAGCGAGGTTGGCTACAAGCGCGTCTATGTGTCGACCCCGGGGATTGCTGGCATGTGCAGGATCTCGGCGGGATACGAGAAGAGCGATCAGCGCCAGCTCTACGTCGAGTGCCCGCGCTGCGAGCTGTGGATCACCCTGATCTTCGACCAGCTCGAGGAAGCGGGCGAGGAGATCGTCCACCGGTGCCAGGCGTGCAAGGGTGAGATTCATCAGCACGAGCGAGACGCGATCGTCGCCGCCGGGCAGTGGGTGCCGTCGTTTCCGGACGAAGAGCATCCCCCGACCACGGTGCTGACGCGGGACGAAGTCGACAGCTGGCGCGATCGCGACTGCGGCCGCCGCGACCACGGTTACTACGTGACGCAGCTGCACAGCCGGATGGTCTCCTGGGAGGACACCTATCGCGGCTGGCTCAAGGCGGAGGGCAACCCGGAAGCGGAGAAGGTGTTCACGCAGCAGGTGCTGGGCGTGGCCTGGGAGCAGGAGCGCGACGCCCCGGGCTGGGAATCGCTGATGCTCCGCCGCGAGGACTACCAGCTCGGCCAGATCCCGCCAGGCGCATTCGTGCTGACGGCCATGGTGGACGTCCAGGGCGACCGCCTCGAGTGGGCGGTCTACGGCTGGGGCGTCGGGATGTCCGCGTGGCTGGTCGACGTCGGCGTCATCACCGGAGACCCGGGCCAGGACGAGACCTGGGACAAGCTGGACGAGACGCTCGTCGGGCGCACCTACCCGGATGCGAACGGCGCCCTCTGGCCCATCGACGCACTCGGGATCGACGCCGGCTACATGAGCCACATGGTCTACCGGTTCGCCCGAGCCCGGCGCCGTGAGCGCGTCTTCGCCCTGGACGGCCGCCCGGGGCATACGCACCCACTCATCGGAGCGCCAAAGCGCCAGGCGGTGTCGTGGGGAGGGAAGCGCATCGGCTCGGTCCTGCTCTGGCCCACGGGCACCTGGCCCGCGAAAAGTTGGGTCTACGCCAGCCTGCGGAAGACGGTGGAGGGTCCGGACGACAAGGACCACTGGCCCACGGGTGCCTGGCATTTCCCGACCGAGGTGGGCGAGGACTTCTTCCAGCAGCTGACGGCCGAGTACCTGGATGCCGTGAATCGGGGTGGCCGGATCATCCTCGAGTGGAAACAGGTCCGCCGACAGGCGAACGAACAGCTGGACCTTGCGGTCGGCGCCCTGGTGCTCGCCCACCACCTGGGTCTGGACCGGTACAAGCCCGCGGACTGGGAAGACGTCGCGAACACCCGGGGGATGCCCATGGTCACGGCCTCCGAGGCCGAAGAGAAGACCGACCCACTTCATCGCCGCGGCCCGACGAAGACCGCAGCGTCCGAGCTCCGGCGCGGCCGTCATCGCCGCCGCCGGCGCACCCTGACCAGCCTCCGGGGGAAATGACATGCCGCAACCGAGCTGTGCCTGCGAGACCTGCCGGCGAATGCGCGAACTCACGGCGAAGCATGATCGCGCGCAGCAGATCCTGGAGAGCGGGGAAGGGGCGCTCTCCCTGAATGTTCACCAGGCAACCGGCTTCACAAATATCGTGATTGAAGCGGAGGACCGCGAGGGTCTGGAAGAGGCTCTCGCCATGCTCGAGGAAGAGATCCAATCGGCCCGCGGGCGCCTCGAGCGCTTCGGCCACGCCCGCCCCCGCCGGCGGAAAATCCGCAGTCGCTGGATGGAGAAGCGCTGAATGCCCACGGTAGCCGAGCTGACCGCGATGAAGGAGACGCTGATCAAGCAGCGCGCGTCCGGCGTTGCTCGAACCCGCTTCGCGAACGGCCAGCAGGTGGAGTACCGCGGTGACAAGGAGATCGCAGCGGCGATCGCCGACCTCGATCGTCGAATCGGCGCGGGCGGGGATAGCAAGCGTCTCCGCCAGATCCGGACCTACTCCAGCAAGGGGCTCTGACGTGGGCTTCGATATCCAGATCGGCCGCTTCCGCATCAGCGCCGGCGTCGCCCCGGCCTACGAGGGGGCCTCCACCGCCCGGCGGAACAAGGGCGTCTCCGTCCCCAGTACGAGCGGCACCCAGGCGGTCATCGCCAACGGGCAGGAGGCGCGAGACCGCGCCCGGCACCTGGCCCGGAACAACCCGTGGGCGAGCAATGCGGTCGAGGCCTGGGCCAGCAACATGGTCGGCAAGGGCATCGATCCTCGCAGCACCATCGAGAATCGCGACCTGCGCGAGCGAATCCACGACCTCTGGTCCGAATGGACGGAGGTCGCAGACGCCGACGGCGTGCTGTCCTTCGCCGGCCTCCAGAACTGCGTCGCGCGGAATGTCGTCGGCTCCGGCGAGGTCTTCAGCCGCCTTCGGCCCCGCCGCGATCGCCGACTGCCGGTGCCGCTGCAGATCCAGCTGCTCGAGGCCGACCAGGTCCCGTTCCATGTCACCCAGCAGATCGGCAGCAACCGGGTCGTCGCCGGGATCGAGACGAACGCGATCGGCCGGCGCGTGCGCTACCACATGTACCGGGCACACCCGTCCGATCCCCTCGGGATGCGGGATGGTCGCATCGTCCAGGTCCCCGCCAGCCAGGTGCTGCACGTGTACCTGCCGGACCGCCCCGGCCAGATGCGCGGCGCCACCTGGTTCGCATCGGTGCTCCAGAAGCTGCTCGATGTCGACGTCTACGACGACGCCGAGGTCATGCGGAAGAAGACCTCGGCGCTGTGGAGCATTTTCATCGCGCGAGCCGCGGACGAGGGAGCAGCCCCGGCACTGAGCGGCGACCAGGAAATGATTGCCACCACCGGCGACACCGGGGAGGCGGAAGCGGGCATCGAGCCCGGGACGGTCAACGTCCTCGAGGATGGCGAGGAGCCTCACTTCGGACAGCCAGCTGATGTCGGCGGCAACTACGAGGCCTTCATGCGCTCGCAGCTGCAGTCGATCGCCGTGGGCGTCCGGGGCCTGACCTACGAGCTGCTCACCGGCGACCACTCGAAGTCCAACTTCACCGCCGGCCGGATGGGCCTGATCGAGTTCCGCCGGCGAGCTCTGGGCTTCCAGGACCAGCTGATCAATCACCAGTTCAACCGCCGGGTCTGGCGCGCGTTCCTCGAGCAGGCGGTGCTGTCCGGCCGGCTGCAGCTGAAGAACTCCGACGACTTTGAGCAGATCGTCCGGTCGGTCAAGTGGGTCGGGCACGGGTTCGAGCACGTCCAGCCGCGCGAGGACAGCGAGGCCATGGTGCGGCGGATCCGGGCCGGCACGAGCTCGCGCAGCGAGGAGGCCTCGCAGATGGGCCGGGATCCCGAGTCCCTCGAGCGAGAAATAGCGGCCGACAACCAGCGCGCCGACGAGCTGGACCTGGTCTTCGACTCCGATCCGCGCCGTGTTGCGCGGAGCGGGACCTACCAGGAAACCGGCACCACCGAACAGGAGCAGGGCAATGGCTGACCACGAGAAGGGCTTCGGCGCGGCGCAGCTGGAGATGCTGCAGCTGCTGTCGCGCGCGCCGATGGCCATGGAGCCGCGCGCGCTCCAGGCGCTGTTCGGCAGCATTCGCGCGAACAGCGCGGGGATCTTCGACGACCTGATGGGCCGCCCGGACCGTGAGCGTCCCACCGTGCCGCCGGGTGTCGCGCTGATCCCGGTCTCCGGCCCGCTGATGCACCGGAGCCTGGCCGAGAACGGCGGGCTGATGTCGCGGATCTTCGGCCTCCGCACCTACACGAACCTGTGGCAGTCGATCGAGGAAGCCCTCAACGACGACGGGATCCAGCACGTGGTCCTGGACGTCAATTCCCCCGGAGGCGCCGTCAGCGGTCTGTTCGAGATCACCGACGCCATCTACAACGCCCGGGGCCGCAAGCCGATGACGGCGCTGGTGGACGAGCAGGCCACGTCCGCGGCGTACACCATCGCGAGCGCTGCCGATCGCGTGCTGATCCCCCGCAGCGGGACCGCGGGCAGCCTGGGTGTGCTCGCCATGCACGTCGACGAGTCCGCCCTCAACGAGCGGATCGGGCTGGACTTCAGCTACATCACCTCGGGTGCACGCAAGGCGGACGGCAACCCGGACGAGCCCCTCTCCGAGAAGGCCCGCGCGGATCTGCAGGCGGAGGTGAATCGCCTCGCCGGGATCCTGTTCGAGACCGTTGCCCGCAATCGCGGCGTCGATGTCGAGAAGCTCCGCCGCCAGGAGGCTGCGGTCTTCCATGGGCAGCAGGCCATCGATGCCGGCCTGGCGGATCGGGTCCAGTCCGTGCAGGAGGCTCTGCAGGAAGCCGTTCCGTCCCGCCGCCGGAATGCCCGGGCCCAGTCGTGGAATCGTTTGGTGGGCAACCGCCTTCACAAAAACAATGACCAGCACTCGAAAGATTCGGACGCCCGGGAGCAGACGATGCGCGACCACCTCTCGAAAGAGCTAGGCAAGGCCATCCAGGCAGCCACCACCGACGAGAAGCCGCGCGAGAAGCTCGTCGGCGAGCTCGCCGAGGCGGCGCAGATCGGACCGCAGACCATGGAGGCGGTCATCGGCGGCGAGATCGCCGGCCCGCCCGACGAGGTGCTCGCCAGCTGGGCGGGTCTCCTCGAGGTCGACGAGAAGACGCTCAAGGACGCCGCTGCCAGCGATCGCCAGGCCACCGGTGAGCAGCCGGCCGCAGCCGAGCCGAAGGGCGGCACCAAGGTCGTCGACTTCGACAGCGCCCGCGCTCGCTCCCAGGGCATCAGCTACGCGACCGAGGTCACGCAGCTCTGCAGCATCGCCGGCCGTCCGGATCTCGCTGCGGAATTCCTGCAGTCCGAGGCCCCGCTGGCCAGCGTGCGCAGTCGCCTCATGGAGGCGCGCGCGAACGAGGGCCCGGGCGAGATCGACGGGCGCACCGCCGGCGACGACGCAGACGACAAGAACGCCACCGAGATGTGGGGCCGTGTGCACGAGCGGCTCGGCGCCCGGCGGAAAGAAGGTGGCGAGCACGGCTGAACGCCCGCTCGCCGGTCCCTGAAGGAGGAGGCCGACTGTGACGACCAAGACCCAGACTCTGCCCGAGGCCGCCGGCTTCCTGTACTCGGAAGCGCCCGGCGACCGTTCGCGTGACGCCATCACCGTCAAGTCCGCCGAGGACCTGGTGGCCGGCGCCATCATCACCGGCGTCGACGGAACCGTCACGGCCACCGCCGATGCTGGCAATATCGGCGACGGCACGATGGCGGCCACTCCGGTCGGCAAGGCCGGCGTGAAGGCAGGCGACTACGAGCTCGTCGTCACCGCCAAGGTCGCTTCCGCCGGCGACTTCGAACTCCACGACCCCGACGGGGTGCTGGTGGGGACCGGAAACGTCGCCGCCGCCTTCGACAACCAGCTGGCCTTCACGCTGCAGGACGGCGGGACGGACTTCGAGGTCGGCGATCGGTTCACGATCACGGTCGAGGATCCGAAGTGGATCGAGCGGGCCGCCACCGATGTGGCCCGCGGGGTGCTGCTCGCCGACGTCGACGCCACCGGCGGAGACACCGCCGGCGTCGCGGTGGTCCGGGATGCAGTGGTCAACGATGCGGAGCTCGTCCACGTGACGGGCGCCACGGACGCGCAGAAGGCGACCGGCAAGCGCCACCTGGCGCGCGCCGGAATCGTCGCCCGCTGATCGGCGGCGCAGAAGCGACTCGAGGGAGACTGAACCATGGCAGGCATGGACGTATTCAAGGCCAACGCGTTCTCGATGATGACGCTGACCGATGCCATCAACATGATGGACTATCGTCCGGGCTTCCTCGGGTCGCTCGGCATCTTCCGTCCGGTACCGTCCCGGACCACCGTCGTGGCCGTCGAGCAGCGCAACGACACGCTCGGCCTGGTTCCGACCACCCAGCGCGGTGGCCCGGCGACCCAGCGCAACTTCGGGGCGCGCGAGGTGCGCAACTTCAACACGCTGCGGCTGAAGGAGACGGACAAGCTCTATGCCCACGAGCTTTCGGATCTCCGCGCCTTCGGCAGCGAGACCGAGCTCGAGGCGGTCGCCACGGAGGTCGCCCGGCGGCAGGAGCTGCTCACCGAAGACGTCGAGCTGACCAAGGAGCATCACCGGCTCGGCGCGGTCCAGGGGATCGTGACCGACGCGGACGGCTCCACGCTGATCGACTACTTCAGCGAGTTCGGGATCTCGCAGCCCAGCGAGATCGCGTTCGACCTGGCCAATACCACCGACCTCAACGTGCTGAAGAAGCGCGTGGCGGACAACGTCACCCGCCCGATCCGCCGGAACAGCAAGGGCCTGGTTCGCGAGAGCGACCTGATCATCGGCCTGTGCGGCGATGCGTTCTTCGACGAGCTCGAGTCGAGCCCGGTGATCTCGGAGATCATCAAGCGCAGCCCCCGGGCCCTGGAGCTCCTGCAGAGCGCCGTCTTCGGCATGATCGATTTCGCCGGCGTGCGCTGGGTCAACTACCGCGGCACCGACGACAACTCCACCGTGGCGATCGACACCGACAAGGTGAAGTTCTTCCCCGCGTCGCCGCGGGTGTTCGAGGTCGCGTGGGGCCCGGGCGAGACCATGGAGTCGGTGGGCGCCCCCGGCCGCGCGCTCATGAGCCGGATCATCCCCGACCTCATGCGCGACGAGTGGGCCGAGATCGAGGTGGCCTCGTACCCCCTCTACGTCTGCAAGCGGCCGCAGGTGCTTCTGCGCGGCAAGCGCGGGGCCTGATCGGCAGCACCTGACGTAGCGGCAAGGGAGACACGCGATGGCACGCAATAGCGGCGGAACGCGGCAGGCGCAGACCCGGGCCTCGTCCGGAAGCCAGGCCGAGAGCCAGACGCCCGCCACCGAGGCAGGCGCTGGCGACGAGGCCCGGGTCGAGGAGCCGACCTCCGCAGACCAGCAGGGTTCCGGCGAGAACGATCCGGCCGACCAGGAGCATCCGGAGACCGATTCCATGGAGCAGGATCGGGACGACGGCCCGGATCCCGAGCAGGTCGAGGCGGGCATGCGAGAGCTGCTCAGGGTGGCCGAAGGCCGCGTGGCGAACGTGCTGTATCCGAAGCCGGACAGCATGAGCGCCGAGGACTATGGGTACGCCCTCGCCGGCCTGGTGGAGCGAGGCCTGGCTCATGACGGCTCGAAGCCGAACCTCACCGTCGACGGCCGGGAGGTCGCGCGCGAGCTGATCGCGGAGGACTGATGAACGCCTTCACGCAGGCAGCGACAGCGCTCCATGGCGACGCGAACGTCGCGGTGGACGCGACCTTCACGCCGAGGGTCGGAAGCGCTGTCAGCCTGAGTGCTGCGGACAGCGAGGGCGTCGTGATCTCTGCGGGAGACGAGACGCACGGCGGCTTCGACACCGGGTACCGCCGGTCCCGCACCCGCATCACGGTCCTGCAGGGCGCCCTCGCGGGCCGGCCCCAGGACGGAGACGAGATCCAGGTCGGTAGCCGGGAGTTCGTGATCCGCGGCGCCGACCCCGACGCCGAGGGCGTTTCCTGGCAGCTGGACGTGGACGAGAAGGCATGACGGCCACGATCCGCGAGCAGGTGCTCCAGGCGTTCCACGACAAGTTGAGCGCGATCGAGATCGCAGGGCTGCGGGTCGATCGGAACCGGGACATCCCGGTCGAGGACTACCCCAGCATCGTCATGGTGGATGGCGGCCAGGTCGCGGACGCAGAGAACCCGGGCGTCAAGGACATCGAAATGCGCGTGGACGTCGAGTGCTTCGTCCGCGCCAACACCCCGGGCGAGCTCGCTCCGGCATTCGACGAGATCTACGGCAAGACGGTCCAGGCAGTGCTGGCGGATCGCACCCTGGGCGCCCTGGCCGTGGACATCGACGAGGACGAGCTCGACGACCCGATCATCGCGCGGGAGGAGGGGGTCGGCCCGACGCTGGCTGCCTCGCTCTCGTTCACCGTTCGGTACTGGGTCGACCCGGACGACCCGTACACCCTCGCGTCGTAGGAGAGGCAGACATGGCCGAGAAGATCCAGCAGGGCCCGCGCCGTGAGGCAACGTCGCGCAAGCAGCGGGCCGAGCGGCGGCCAAGGCCGGAATCGAAGCGCCCCGCGGCCGTGACTACCACGACCGGCGGTGACGCCACGAAAGGCGCCGATGCCGGCGCCAAGCATCGGGAGAGCTGATCATGCAGCGGCGCATCCAGGCAGTACTGCTGAAGGAAGAGAGCACCGCGGGGGAAGATGCCACCCCCACCCCGGCAGACGACGCACTCGGCCTGGCCGGGATGTTCAGCTTCGTCCGCAACGCGGACGTGCAGGATCCCGACGAGGTGACCGGCGCTCTCGACGACGCCGAGTTTCACCTGGGTCGGGTCTCGGCGCAGATGACGCTGCCCCTGTATCTCAAGGGGTCCGGCACCGCCGGCGATGCGCCGCAGGTCGGCCTCCCGCTGCGCGCCTGTGCCTTCGGCGAGACGCTCCAGGCAACCGCCGTCCCGACCACGGGCACCACGACCGCAACGGCCGGCACCACAAACAGCTTCGATGTCGACACCGCCGTCGACTCCGACTGGTCGACCACCGACGGGGCCTACGAGGGCATGCCGGTCACGCTGTCCGGGAACCCGGCCACGCCCGTCACCACGATCGTGACCAAGTACACCGTGGCGGCCGGCACTGCGACGGTGGAGGTGGCGCACACCTTCGATGCCGCACTGGACACCTCGACCGAGGCCAAGATCGAGCCCTGCGCCGTCTATGTGCCGGCTTCCACGTCGGTCCCGCACGTCACGGGCTACGGCTACGAGGACGGTGTCGTCGACAAGCTGGTCGCCGCCCAGGGCACGTTCAACGCCCAGATGACCGTCGGCCAGGTCGGCCGGATCGAGTTCACCTTCACCGGCCGGGCGCTCGCCCAGGCGGACGCCACCTTCCCCGCCGTGACCGTCGAGGCCACGCGCCCGCCGGTGTGGAAGAACGGCGCGTCCCTGCTCAACGGCTCGCCGGTCGGCGTGAACGGGCTGTCGCTCAGCCCGAACCACACCGTGGTGCAGCCCGACGACCCCAACGGCATCGAGGGGTACGACGTCCCGCAGATCGTGGGCCCGCGGCGCATCCAGGGCCAGATCGATCCGAACCGTCGGCTGGTGGCGACGGAGTCGGTGGTGGCGGCGTTCCTCAACGGCACCACGGGGGTCATTCACGCCCAGGCCGGGAAGACTGCCGGGAACAAGTACGCGATCACGTGCCGCAGGGCGAAGTACCGCGGCGTCGAGTCCGGTGAGCGCGGCGGGATCTCGATGCAGAACATCCCCTTCTCCGCCCTGGGCTCGGACGACGAGACCTGGCTCACCTTCTGGTGATCGATGGAGCTGCCATGGAACCCGTATCGACGCGCCGCCAGGTGCGCTTCACGCCCCCGGACGCCGAGCCCCTCGAGGGCCAGGAGCAGCCGCCGGTCTACCTGATTCGCGTGCCGACCCTGCTCGAGCGCAGCGAGGTGGAGGCGTCCGTGGTCGGCGCCGGCGTCCGGCCGGTGGGCGGTGCCCAGATCCGGGCGTCCCTTCGCGCCGCGATCGAGCGCTGCATCGAGGAGCCGGCCGAGTACCTCGAGGCCCTGGACCGCAAGGACGCCGAGGAGGCGGACGCGCAGGACATCGCGCTGCTGCACGACGCCGAGATGCGCGTGGCCGACGACCCGCAGTACTCGCGTCTCGTGCAGATGAGCATGCGCTGGGCCCCGTACCTGGAGTGGTTCGCGCTGCGTCACCAGCTCGAGGGCGTCGAGCACGCCCCGTTCGCGATCGAGCACAAGAACGGGCTCGCCACCGAGGCGTCCCTGGCGGAGATCCCGCGCGATCACCTGACCGCGGCCGCCGGCCGAGCGGTGGCGCTGCTGCTGCTCGGGAACGAGGAAAAAAAAGCCTCCGCCTCGCCGTCGCAGTAGCGATCGAGCCCGAGCAGTACGGCGAGGAGGAGACCGCTCCGGATGGATCCGCCTGGGAACTGTTCGGCACGCGGTACGAGACGAACCCCCGCTTCGAGGTCCGGACGGAGGACTGGAAGATGCTCCGGCTGTGGCGCGCCTACCGAGGAAGCATGACGGCGCCCGGCCATCTGCTGGAGGGCGGGGGCATCTACGACCAGCCCGCAGTCATGCTCGACGCATTCGACCTGATGTCCGCAGCTGCTGACGAGATCTTCGCAGAGCGCCGTCGCGAGGGGGCTCGGCCGTGAGTGCTCGATTCCGCATGGCGCTGCGAGGCGACCTCCGCGCGGCCGCCGAGGCGGATCTCCGTGTCGGCAAGCGGGCGGTCACGAGCGTGGTGCGCCGGAAGACCAACCTGGTGAAGCGCAACATCCGGAAGGAGATTCAGGGCGCCGGGCTGGGCCCGAAGCTCGCAAAGGCGATTCAGGGGGTGTCGAATCCCCGCCGCGGGGCGTCGTTCGAGGCGTCCGGTGTGGTGTTCAGCAAGGCGTTCGTGAAAGGCCGCGGGTCCTCGTCTTCCAGGCAGAAGGCGGTGGACCTGGTGACGGTCTTCACGGAGGGAACGACCATCCGCGCCCGCCGTGGGCGCTACCTCGCGGTCCCGGTGCCGGACGCTGGTGGCCAGATCCGGCGATCGCCCGGGTCTCGTCGCAAGGGCAGTCCGGCCATGTCCCCGGAGGAGTTCGCTTCAGTCGGGGTTCCCCTGCTGTTTCTGGACAACCCTCCGCGGCTGGTGTCTCGAGCCAAGCCGACGGAAGTCTTCTTCTGGCTGGTCACCCAGGTCCGGATCCGCCCCCGCATCGATCCCGCGTCGGAGTTCGACCGCGCCATGGCCAACTTCGATCAGCTTATCGCCCGCAAGTGGGAACGCGACTCCCAGCGCGCGTTCGACAGGCTGAAATAGGATGGCGACGAAGCGCACGAAATTTCTCATTGAGTCCGAGGGCGGCGAGGCCGCCGAGCGAGTACTCGGCAAGCTCGGCGACAGCGCAGATCGGGCTAGTGATCGCATCGCCAAGGGTGGGGCGCGTGGCTCCAAGGGACTGGTCGCGGTAGATACGGCCTCGCGCGCCGCCCGTGACTCCATGGAGGATATGGCCCGCCGGGCCGGTCCCGCCGGGGAAGCCCTGGCGGCGCTGGGCCCCAAGGGCATCGCTGCGGGTGCCGCGATCGCGGTCGTGAGCGCCGGCCTGGCCAAGTCAACCAGCCTGGCCATCGACTTCCAGACGGGGCTGATCAACGTCGGGAAGACGACCGGTCTGGAAGGCCGCAATCTCGAGCGCCTTGGCGACCAGATCGGGGCTCTGTCCGTGGAGCTGGGCGAAAGCTCCGACGAGCTGCTCCGCACGGCGCAGGCTGCGGGCCAGCTCGGCGTCAAGGGGGTGGACAACATCGTCCTCTTCACGGAGACGATCACGAAGCTCAGCGCGAGCTCGGATCTCGCCGGCGAACAGGCCGCATCCACTCTGGCCCGGCTGCTCACGATCACTGGCGAGAACGTCGACCAGGTCGACACGCTCTCCTCGGTCATCGTCCGCTTGGGCAACAACTTTGCCACGACCGAATCCGAGATCGCCTCGACCGCAACGCGGATTGCCGGCGCCACGGCTGCATTCGACGTTTCCAGTGCCCAGGCTGCGGCGTTCGGCACTGCGATCAATCAGATCGGCGAACAGAGCGAAGCCGGCGCCACCCAGATCGGCAAGGCGTTCCGCGCGATCGCCTCCGCAGTGGATGGCGGTGGCGACGAGCTGCGCGAGTTCGCCACGCTGATGAATCTCAGCACCGACGAGCTCGTGACGCTGTTCCGCGAGGATGCAGTCGGGGCAGTGGTCGCGTTCATCGACGCCCTGGGTGACATCCCGGCGGAACAGCTTGCCGGTCGACTGGACGAGCTCGGCCTGGCGGGCGAGCGCGGGAACCGGGTGTTCGGCAATTTCGCGCAGAATTCGGATGTTCTGCGTGCTGCGCTCCGCGCTGCCAACGAGGAGGTGGAGAAGGCCACGGCCCTCGAGCAGGAGTTCGGCCGGCAGCTCGAGGCGGCCAGCCGTCAGGGCGGCCGTCTCGGAAGCGCGCTGGCGGAGGCTGGCCGGATCATCGGCACAGAGTTTGTCGAGGACGTATCCGCGGGCGCGGAGGCGCTTGCGGACCTCGTCGAGCAGATGAATCGATTTGGCCGCGAAAGCGAGCTTCCCGGCCAGATCCTCGACGTGGCCACGGCCATCCAGAAGTTCGCTCTCACTGGCGGCTTGGGTGGCGTCGCCGTGCGCGCGTTCGCCGGTGGAACCGATGAGGCGGCCGAGTCGCTGGAGACGCTGTCCCCGATCGCCCTCCAAGCTGCCGAGGATGTCGACACGCTCGGCGCCAGCCTGGACTCCGCACTGGGCGGGAAGGGCCCGGCTACCCAGCTCTCGTTTCTCAACGGACTCGTCGCGGACCTCGACGACACGACGCGCAACTACGTCGAGACCGTGGGCGACGCCAAGACCGCGCACGAGGAGATGGCGTCCGCCGCAGAGCAGGCGATCAATGCCCAGATCGAAAGCGTCAATGCCCGACTGGCCGCATTCGAATCCGGAGGCCTGGGCGCCCTGGAGCGGGTCACCCAGGAGCAGGAACGCCAGGAGGCGATCGACAAGCGGGTTGCGGATCTCCTCGAGGACGCCAACGTTTCCCGGGCCGAGGCCGTGGACCTGGCCACGGAGCTGGTGGACAAGGAACGCGAGCTAAACGATCGGGTCAGCGATCGGAAGACGCTCCTCGAGGACCTGACGGAAATTGGCGAGGAGGCCGAGGAAGCGGCCGCCGACGCACAGGAGCGGCTCGATCGGCGCCAGGAGCGCCAGGCCGAAGAGCTCCAGCGCCGGCAAGAGCAGCAGGCCGAGCTGATGGCTCAGCCCTTCATCAACGCGGCGGAGGGCATCCAGGACGAGTTCTCGGACGCCATCTTCAACATCGTTCGTGAGGGCGAGCTCGACTTCGAAAGCCTTGGCGACTCGATCCTGGACATCTTCGCCCGGACCTTCGCCGAGGTGGCCACGCTCCGGATCGGCATGCCGCTCATCCAGGCGGGCGTGGGTGGTCTGGCCGGCATGATGGGGCTGCCCGCTGGCGCCCAGAGTGCGCTTTCGGCTGCACTCCCCGGCGGCGGAGGTGGCCTGCTCAGCCAGGCCGGCGGTGCGGCATCCATCGGTAGTGCGCTGGGCCTCGGGGGTGGTGGCGCCCTCACGGCCAACAGCCTCACCGCGGGCACCTTCAGCGGGTTCATGGCCGGCGGTCCGGCGCAGTTCCTCGGCATGGGCAGCCAGGTCGGGATCCCGGGCGGGGTGGGCTCCGGCTTCGTGCCCTCCGGCCTCGGCATCGCGGCCAACTCCCTTGGTGCTGGCGCGATCGGGGCCCTGGTCGGCGGCCCGCTGTCGGGTGCGTTCGGCGGGTCGGAGGTCGGCGGATCGATCGGCGGCGGCCTCGGCGGCGCCGGCGGGGCGGCCCTGGGCCAGCTCGGGATGCTCGGTGCCGTGGGCGGGCCTCTCGGCATGGTCGCGGGCATCGCCCTGGGAACGCTGATCGGCGGCCTTGCCGGGCCGTCGGCGAACGCATCGAACTTCGCCGTGCGGACCGGCAGCGGCAGTTTCGAGAACGGAGCCAGCGCGGAGTCCCCGTTCGGTTCGGTTGGCCTGGATTCCCGGCTGTCCGATGACGTGGAGCGTGAATTCTCCCAGCACATCGCCGACACCATCGCGGCGATGGATCGCGAGGTGGTCGGCCTGCTGGACGAGGCCCAGACCGAGGCGGTCCGCGAGGCGCTGCAGGGCACCGGCTACCGGATCGATGCGAACCAGGACATCAGCGAAGGGGAGATGGCGTCGGTCTTCGTCGACCGGTTCGAGAAGATATTCGCCGCCCTCGACGAGGAGATGCCACCGGCCCTGGCTCAGGCCGCCCGTGACCTCGGACGAAACAACCCGGACGTGGAGACCGCGGTCAACGCCGGCCTGGGTGCCCTGCAGGAGATCGCCGCCGAGCGACAGCAGCGCGAGCAGGAAGAGCAGGCGCTGGAATCCTTTAACGAGCGCGTGCGGCTCTCGATTCTCGAGATCACCGATCCGATGCAGGCCCGGATGGCAGCCTTCGAGAACGAGGCGGCCGCACGCCTGGAGCAGGCAGAGGCTCTCGGGGCGGATACGGATCCGGTCCGGCGCCTGAACGAGCTCCTGCGCCAGCGGGTTGAGCAGGGCGCCGGCCCTGGCGGGGTCGACAACAGCGCGCTCGAGCGCCTGCTGTTCAATCAGACCTCGACGTCCGGCGCCCCCATCGACGGTGGCCAGGTGTTCTCCAACGCTCGGGAAGCCTTCGCCCGCCGACTGACCGCAGTCCAGGCCGGCGGCGGCGATCGCCGCAGTCTAGCGGAGGCCGCCCAGAACGTGCTCGAGCTGGGTCGTTCCCGTTTCGGCAGCAGTGGCGAGTTCCAGGATCTGCGTGCAGGGGTGCTCGATCAGATCCGCGGCATCGTCGACGGCAGCAGTGTCGACTCCGGCATGGCCGAGCAGACGGCGGTGCTCCAGGACATCGGCGCGGAGACTGCACAGGGCAACTCGATCCTCTCCGAGATCCGGGCCGAACTGCGCGGGCTGCGAGAGGAGAATGCGGAGCTCCGCCGTGACCTGCGCGAGCTCGAGGCGGAGCGAGCCACGCGGACACAGTTCGACTTCGGCTCGTTCCGGGGGAGCTTCGGGCTATGACCGCGGTCTACCTGATCGAAGCCACGCCCTACGACCCGGACGCGAGTGCCGAGGTCACGAAGCGATTCAGCATCGGATCGCTGGCACCGACCTACGGCGGGGACCTGTGGACCGCACGCGTCGAACGGTCGCCCAGCTTCTCGGTGGAGGCATTCTCGGATCCGATTATCGGGGGCCGTTCGCGCGTGTCGATCGGGACCGTCCGGATTCTGCACGGCGACGGCGGCGTCAACCTCCGGAACCTGAACTGGTACGGGCGCAGCCTCGAGGTGAAGCGTGGCCAGCGCGGCGACGCCCTGGGCGACTTCACCACGGTGATCCGGGGCCGAATTACCTCCATGCGCTGGGATCGGGAGGTGTTCGAACTGGGCGTCTCCGATCTCGCGTCCGAGCTCGACGTGCCGCTGCAGGACACCCTCTACGCGGGAAGCGGCGACGACGAGGGCGGCGACGACATCAAGGGCCGGCCCAAGCCCCGCTGCCTCGGCAAGCCGCGAAACATCGCCCCGGTGCTGGTGGACCGGGCGAACCTCGTCTATCAGTTCTCCGACCGCGCCGCGAAGGCGGTCGATGCGGTGTACGACCAGGGTCTCGCTCTCGATTCGGAGGGCGACATCAGCACGATGAGTCTCGCCGACATCCGCGACTGGCCGGCCTGCGGCGGCCGCTATGTCACTGATCTCGCCAACGGACTGATCCGCCTTGGGGCGCCCCCGGCGGGCACGCCTACTATGGACGCCCAGGGCGACGAGGATGGCGGCTCTCTGGTGCAGACCGCGGCCGATCTGGTGCGCCACATCGCTGGCCAGGTGCTGGCGGATCCAGCCGATCTCGACACGACGTCGTTCTCCGACGCGAACACCTCCAACTCGTCCCCGT